>WBZR01000035.1_pt1 | contig 214482 bp, 182 predicted proteins | sample 5204231 | NCBI WGS metagenome assembly WBZR01 (sample SAMN12412403, study PRJNA552823) | activated sludge metagenome | isolation source: activated sludge from anammox sidestream of wastewater treatment plant... | place: USA: Virginia | collected 2017-08 | reverse complement strand
CATCTGCGGCGATATTCGATTTCCACCTCTCGCTCCAACAACAGGAAACGGGGCGGATGATCGGCCAGGGCAGGCCGCGCAGGTGGGGGATCAGGTTCCGGAGTAGGTAATGGCCGGGACATGGGCGTGTCGATCTATGGCGGTAAGGGAGGGGGACGTTGAGAGGTGCGGGAACGCTGGTTGCGGGCGAGCACCAATAGCTCGGCGTTGATACCCAGGACTTCGGCGGCAATTTGCTTGAGGCGCCGGCCTGCCTCAACGCGTGGGCGAACGAGGTCGATCCAGTCGGCAGGGATGGTTTCGACCCGCTTCTTGCCGCCGGCCATGAAGGTGAGAGTCCACAGCGGATGGCCATCCCCTTTGGCGCAATGACAGGAAGCTTTTCCGCAGCGGCAGTGAGAAAGAGCCAGCGAGCCCGGCAGGGCGTCTTCTGGGATTTGCAGGCGAGCCAGCAGGCGGCGTGCGCGGCGAATAATACATTCAGGCAAGAGTAAAAACAAGAGCTTTATGAATTGTTTTGGAGCTCGCCGTTCTCGAGTGGGCGAACAAGCACGCATGGAGGAGCCGGTACAGGCCAACTCCCAAGAGCCTTTTCGAGGGTGAAGCATTGGACTATACTCTTTAGAGAATTGACTGTGAAACGAAAAACAGCGGAATCGCCTGAGCGGCCTGAGCCAATGGAAACCCCGGGGGAACGCCAATTCTACGCCGAAGCGCAATATGCCGACAGCATCTTTCGCGACGCGCTGGGCGACAAAGAGGGTTCCATCATGGCCCTGAGGCGTGCGCTTGAGGTAATGCCCACTTATGCGCCGGCCATTCTCAGCATGGGTTCGATCTGTTATCAGCTCGGCAGAATCGCCGGTGGGCGCCAGCTGTTCCACTCGCTGTTATCCTTGCCGAAGAACACATCGGACATCTGCCAGATCATCGATGAGGCCGGTATGTTTCTTGCCAGGTCCGGGGCATACAAGGAAGCAACGGCGCTCTACCGAGCGGCGGTGAAGCGATACCCTGACGTCCCCGGCCTATTTCAAGGACTCGGCTACTGTGCGAGTAACGCAGGTTTGCACGAAGAAGCGGTATCCGCGCATCAGCGGGCATTGGAGTTGGAGCCGGAGAACCAGAAGTTGGTCAACGACCTCGGTTGGACTCTCTTACAGGCAGGCCACATCCCGCAAGCCAGGGAGATCCTCGAACGGGCCGTCTCGATGGACCCGAGCGATGAGTTGGCGAAAGAGAACTTGCGCTTTTGTAAACGTCGGGCAGCACGGGCCAAGATCGGCGAGGCGGGGAGATCCCAGACCCGTCGTGCCGCGCGTACATACCAGCGGCTCCGCACTGACGACGGTCCCCAAAACGGTTAAGCACCCTGGCCCTACCGCGCGCCCCAAGCCCGAGGTGCTACGCTGGACTTTGCGTCCCTTCCGTAGTCTGAATCTCTGCACATTCATCCTGCTGCTCGCCTGCGCTATCTCTGCGCCGGCGCAATACGATGAGGTGTTCCGCAAGGTTCAAACCATGGTCGAAGCCCAGCGCAGCCAGCACGCCATCCCGCTCATCGCCGTGGCTCTTGTCGACGGCCAGCACACTGTCTTTACCGGTATTTCCGGCTCCGCAAACTCCGAAACCCTCTACCGTGCCGGTTCGGTGTCAAAATTGTTCACCGCCATCGCCGTCATGCAGCAGGTGGAAAAAGGCGTCCTCGATCTCGACAAGCCTGTCTCCCAATACCTTCCTGACTTTCAGCCCCGCAACTCCTTCGGTAAACCCATCACCCTTCGCCATCTCCTCTCTCACCGCTCCGGCCTCGGCCGCGAGCCTCCCGCCGGCCATTACTTCGACCCCTCCTACCACACCCTCGCCGCCACCGTCCGCAGCCTCAATCAAACCGAACTCGTCTACGAACCCGGCCGTCATACAAAGTATTCCAATGCCGCCATCGCCGCCGCCGGCCGCGTCCTCGAGCATGTCACCGGCATTCCGTTCGCCCGTCTCCTTCAGGATTCCGTCCTCACTCCCCTGGGAATGCGCCATAGCGGATTCGTCCTCCCCGCGGATATGGCCCCGCGCCTTGCCCGGGCCTTCCTCTGGACTTACGATGGCCGCCAGTTCGATGCCCCCCGCTTCGATCTCGGCATTGCTCCCGCCGGCAATCTCTACACCACGCCCTCCGACCTCGGCCTCTTCCTCTCCGCCCTCTTCCGCGACGGAGCCCCCTTGCTCTCCCCCGCCACCCTCCGCAAAATGTACGATCCGCAATTCGGCGGCAGCTACGGCCTCGGCTTTGCCCTCGCCAAACTCGACGGCCAGCGCGCCATCTCTCACGACGGAGCCATCTACGGATTCTCCACCGCCCTCCGCGCCATCCCCGGAGACAAACTCGGAGCCGTTGTCATCGCCAACCTCGATAGCACCAACCCCGTCACCTCGCGAATCTCCCAACTCGCCCTCCACTGGATGCGCCAGACCCGCCGCGGCCTTCCCCTCGATGACCCGCCCCAAACCACCGCCCTCACTCCCGCGGAATCCTCCTCCTACGCCGGACGCTACGGCGAGGGCGAACAGGCCATTGAACTCACCGCCCGCGCCGGGCGCCTCTACCTCACGCCCCTCCGCGGCGGCCCCGTACAGGAATTGCGTTCCGGAGCCGAAAACGACCTCATCGCCGACGGCCGCCTTGGCTACGGACTCCGCCTCATCCCCCGCCCTGACGCCCTCCAGGATGGGCCCACACTCCTCACACGCCGCCCCGATCTTCGCCCCGCTCCCTGCCCGCCGGAATGGCGCTCCTACCTCGGTGAATATGGATGGGACCACGACGTCCTTTATGTGCTCGAGCGCGAGGGCAAACTGACAGTACTCATTGAGTGGTACGATTACTATCCATTGGAGCAAGTGAGTCCTGGCGTGTTTCGTTTTCCCGGCTGGGGACTGTACGACGGTGAAACGTTGACCTTCACCTGGCAGGGCGCCAGGGTCGGGGGAGTTCTCTTTCCCAAACGCCCCTCGCCCGAAAACGGCTATTTCCGCATCACCCCCGTCAAACCCGTCGAAGCGCTTCGCGAAGCAGCGCTCTCCGCCGCCCCGCCCCCCGAAAAAGGCCCCTTCCGCCCTCCGGAACTCATCGAACTCCGCACGCTCGATCGCACCATCAAACTCGATATCCGCTACGCCAACTCCACCAACTTCCTCGGAGTCCCACTCTACACGCAAGCCCGCGCCTTCCTCCAACGCCCCGCTGCCGAAGCCCTGCTCCGCGCCCACCGCGAACTCTCGAAACACGGCCTCGGGCTCCTCATCCACGACGCCTACCGCCCCTGGTACGTCACCAAAATCTTCTGGGACGCTACTCCCGAAGACAAGCATATCTTCGTCGCCGATCCCTCCAAGGGCTCCCGCCACAACCGTGGTTGCGCCGTCGACCTCACTCTCTACGACCTCAAGACAGGCAAGCCGCTCGAGATGACGGGCGGATATGATGAAATGTCGGAGCGTTCCTATCCGGACTATCCGGGAGGCGCGTCTCTGGCTCGCTTCAATCGTGAACTTCTGCGCCGTGCCATGGAAGCCCAGGGCTTTCGCGTCTACGACGCGGAATGGTGGCATTTCGACTATAAAGACTCTGAAAAGTACGGAATTCAAAACATAAAATTTGAATCATTGTCCAAGGGGATTAACTAGTTATGGAGGCAACACTGCCGATCGTTGATCACAGCGTCGAAACCCGGCTCCTCGCCGGGCTTTCCAAGATCGCGCTGATTCTCAGACACCAGGGCTGGACCGAAGCCGGCGAGCACGGGCTCACGCCCACTCAGTCCCAGATCCTTTCCCTCCTCTGGAGCAGGCGTCCCACCACCCTCGGAGTTTCCGAAGTCGCCGAAGAACTCGCGCTTACCAAACCCACCGTGAGCGATTCGGTCTCCGCGCTCGTGCGCAAGGAACTCCTCCAAAAGGAGCGCTCCACGCGCGACGCCCGCGCCGTCGACCTGCGCCTTACCTCGCGCGGGGAAGATATCGCCGCCGGCTCCGCCGGTTGGCCCGAATTCCTCACTTCCGCAGTCCGCTCCCTCAACACCCAGGAGCAGGCCATCTTCCTCCGCGGCCTCGTCAAAATGGTCCACTCCCTTCAGGAGCAGGGCTACGTCCCCATCTCCCGCATGTGCGTCAATTGCTCCTCCTTCCAGCCCTCCCGCGATCCTCAAAGCGAGCAACCCCACTTCTGCGAAGCGCTCAATACCACCATGGCCGATCACTCCCTCCGCCTCGATTGCGCTGACTTCACCGCCGCCCCCAGTGAGCAGCGCGTTCTTACCTGGAACACCTTCGCCGGCGAAGTTTTCCCATGAGCCTTATCACCTCCATTCAAGTCGGCCCGGTCCGTTCCTACGGCCAACCCTCCGCCGCGGATCCACAGGATCAACCCTGGACCACCGCAACCGCCAAAGACCCCGTCCCCGGCCCCATCTGGATGAGCCGCGAAGGGCTCGCCGGAGACGAGCATGCCGATCTTCAGCGCCATGGCGGACAGGACAAGGCCGTCCTCGTCTACAGCGCCGATCATTATCCCCTCTGGCGCGGTGAGATTTTTCCCCATCCGCTCCCGCCCGGAGCTTTCGGGGAAAATTTCACCGTCTCCGGTGTGGCCGAACCCGATGTCTGCATCGGCGACATCTACTCCATCGGCGCCGCCGTCGTCCAGGTCAGCCAGCCCCGGAGGCCCTGCTGGAAACAGGCCCGCCGCTGGCGCATCCACGATCTCGTCGTCCGCATGATCCACACTTGCCGCCCCGGTTGGTACCTGCGCGTCCTCGAAGAAGGCTCCGTCCAACCCGGCGGCCGGCTCGAACTCCTCGAGCGCCCCCACCCCGCCTGGCCGGTCTCCCGCGCCCACCATGTCATGCACTTGGAAAAGACCAACCCCGCCGCCGCCGCGGAACTCGCCGCCTGCGCCGCCCTCAGCGAATCCTGGAAATCGGAACTATTGAAGCGAACTCTTTAGCCGCAGCACCTTGCCCGGCGTCGCCCCCGTCCACTTCTCCTGATCGATCGCCAGCACCCCGTTCACCACCACGTAGGGCAGCCCCTCCGGAAACGATAGCGGCTTCACAAAACTCGCCGTGTCCTGGATCCGCTCCGGATCGAACACCACCAGGTCCGCCGCCATCCCAATCGCGATCCGCCCCCGGTCATACAGCCGCAGCCGGTTGGCCGGAAGCGATGTCATCTTCCGCACCGCCGCCTCCAGGCTGATCACCTTCTCCTCCCGCACATACTTCGCCAATATCCGGGGAAACGTCCCGAACGCCCGCGGATGCGCTCCCGTTGCCGTGCGAATATCCGTCGGCGGCGCGTCCGTGCAGAAACTCACCCACTCCGTCCGCAGCGCCAGGCGCTTCTGCTCTTCGTTCATGCTCTTCGGATTTACGTTCGCCCCCTTCAACACAAGGTCGAAAAAGGCGTCCCACTCCTCCTTCTTCCAGATGCGCGCAATCTCCGCTACTGATTTTCCTTCCAGCGCCTTATCCTCCCTGCTCGACAACTGCGCCACCAGCACGTTGTCCCAATTCCGCCCCACATGCTGATACCAGTTCTCCCAGTCGCTCGTCGTCTCCACCTCTTTCCGGATCTTCGCCCGCACTCCCTCATCCCGTAACGTGGCGAGAAACGGCTTCGCCCCCTGCGCGTAATAATGCGGCGGAATGAAAGACCCTAATCCGATCCCGTTGCGAATGTAAGGATAAATGTCCGCCGTCACATCCACCCCCCTCCGCCGCGCCGCGTCGATCATGCCGATCGCCTTCTGCATCAATGGCCAGTTGTCCTCTCCCGCCGCCTTCAGGTGATAAATGTGCACCGGAACTCCGCCCTTCTCCCCGATCTCAATCGACTCCCGGATCGCATCCAGCACCTTCGAACTCTCGTTCCGCATGTGCGTCGAGTAGAACCCTCCATACCGCCCCGCCACCTTCGCCATTTCCACTAACTCTTCCGTCTTCGCGTACGTTCCCGGCGGGTAGATGAGCGCCGTCGAAAAGCCCACTGCTCCCGCCCTCATCGCCTCGTCCACCAGTTGCCGCATCTGCTCCATCTGCTCTGCCGTCGGAGCTACATCCTGATCCCCGATTACGCACCGCCTCACCTGTGCCGCCCCCACGTTGTGCACCACGTTCAACGCCATTCCCTTCTTCTCGAGCAGCGCGTTGTATTCCGCGTACGTAGACCAGCGGTACCCCTTCGCCGCCGCCTCCGCCGGAAACGTCGCCGCTGTCTGCGGAGCCGCCGACCCGCCTTCCCCCGCCATGATCGTCGTGATCCCCTGCCGCAGTTTGCTCGTCCCGCTCTCCGCATCCAGCAGCAGCGGAATGCTGCTCGTTCCCATCATGTCGATGAACCCCGGCGCGATCACCTCCCCGTGCAGTTGTAGCGTCCGCCGCGCCGTTGCCCCGTCCAACTTCCCAATCGCCTCAATCCTGCCTCCCTTGATCCCGATATCCGCCGCATACCAGGCATCCCCCGACCCGTCCACCACTCTTCCACCCTTCATCAACAGATCGAACTGCTGCGCCGGAAGCATCATTGCCAGAAAAAACACCGCCACATAGCGGCATGCATGAAAACCGGTATAAAGCTCTGCATAGTACCTGCCGATCTTGGTACTGGTTATGGAATCAATCATCTGGATTCTCCTGCCCGTGTTTGTCGCCGCTGGATCGGCGCTCCTGTCGTTCTATATTATGCAAGCACGGATGGAAGTTGCCATTGCCAGGGAACGGGAGGTCCTTGCTGCTGCTCAGGCCACCATCAGTTCCCAGGAGAAGGTCATGGTCGAAAAGATCAAAGCCACCGAAGAGTCCGTCCGCCGCGAAAGCCTGAACGAGTTCCTCGGCGACTTCCGCGTCGAGGAACGGCACTACATGAGAGAGAGCAAGTCCTTGTTCCTCAACAAGAAGTCCATGGTTCTCCAGGAACGCCTCTTCTTCCGTAACATCCCTCTCTCCAACTGGGTCGAGCATGAACTCACGGTCGAGGAAGGCGGCGACTTGGGCCATCTCGCCAAAGCTTGCTCCATCTTCAGCAAGACCCTTGCTGAGCCCTCCGGCTCCAAATTACTCACCTAGGCTCCACGCCAGTCAAATTTTCTGTAAACCTCTCTCGAAACTTCCCGTCATCACCGATATGATGATGGGCGCGATGGCTGAGCCTCTGGTGGTGGAACCCGAGAGCCCCGCCCATCTTCGAGACTTCGCGGGGTGGGTCCTGGCCGAGCAGAAACGAATCTTTCTGCTTTGCTACCGCTTCCTCCAGGACCGCGAGGACGCCGGCTCCGCTACCCAGGACGTTTTCCTCAAAGCCCACAAAGCCTTACAGAATCCTTGCACCCCCATTGACGATCCGGCCAGGTGGCTCACCCGCATCGCCGTCAACACCTGCCTCGACCGCCTCCGTTCCCGCCGCTGGCAGTTCTGGAAAAAACGCCCCAACCCCTCCGACGAAGGCCTCATCCTCACCTTGGCCGCTTCCGCCGCCCCCGACGCCGAAGACCAGTTCTTCGCCCGTCAAATCCACTCCCGGCTCCTCCAGGCCCTCCACCGCCTCAGCCCCCGCCAGCGCGCCATCTTCACTCTCAAACACTTCGAGGATAAAAGCCTCGAGGAGATCGCCGCCATCCTCGATCTCGACGCGGGTACCGTCAAGGCCCACATGTCCCGTGCCGTCGCCAAGTTGCGGAACGAGCTCCAGGATGTCTACCGCGCCGGTTCCCGAAGGAGGTAATCCATGGCCAGCCATTGGACCGAAGACGATTTTCTCAACGCCCTTTACGAAGTGGGCCCTGACGACGGCCACCCCGCCGAATGCCCCGCCTGCCGCGCCAGGCTCGAGGAGTACCGCGCCACCCGCCGCGCCATCACCACCCCGCCCGAAATTCCCCCATCCCTCCTCGCCGGCCAGCGCCGTCAAATCCAAACCGCCATCATCTCGCGTTCCATCCCCCCGCTCCTCAAGTGGACCCCGGCCGCCGCTACCGTCGCCATCGTGCTCGCACTCGCTCTCTGGAAAACCCCATCCACCCCTCCGCCCTCCAAGACCGATGCCCAACTCATGACCGAAATCTACCAGACCGTCTACACCTCCGAACCCGCCGCCTTCCAACCCGTCCACGGCTTGTTCACCGAAAAAAAGGCCGCCCATGCTGCCCAATAAGCAATTCCGCAACATCCGCGTTCAACTGTGTTTATCCGCGGCTCTCTGCCTTCTCTACCTGACCCCCACCGTAGCCTCTGCCCAACCCAACCGCGACTTTTTCCCCTGGTGGGACTCCCCCATCGTCCGCGACCTCCAACTCTCCGATGACCAGACGCAACAGATTCGCTCCATCGTCCGCGAATACCGCGATCAGCTCATCGATTTCCGCGGCGGCGTCGAAAAGGCCGAAAACCATCTCAGCGACCTCATCAACGACGAGCACCCCGACAAAGCCAAAGTGAACGCCGCCATCAAAAACCTCATCACCGCCCGTGGCAACCTCACCCGCGCCTTCACCCAAATGGGCTTCAAACTCCGCATGGTCCTCAATCCGCCCCAGTGGAAGGAACTCCAGCGCCGCCGCCCCCGTCCCCCCAACAATCCCGCCGGCCCCAATCCGCGTCCTCCCCGCCCACCCGGTGAGGAGGGTTCACTCCAGCCCGGCCCCAATCCGCCGGATCGCGGGGACTTCCAGAATCCGCGCCCCCGGGTGTTCCACGGCCCAAACCAGGGTCGTGACGATCTCCCCGATCGTGACCAGCCCTAACCGCCGCGCCGTCTCGCTGCCCAGGGCTAACATCAGCCCATACACCGGTACCAGCATCAGCGGCCACCGCCGCCCCGGGCCCAATACATACCAAGGCCGCACGATCGTCGCCGGAATTCCCGACTCCCCAATCAGCGCCTCACATTCCTGCCTCACTTTGATGTAGGGCTTCATCACAGGAGCCGGTTGCGCCACGCTCACATACACGAAATGCCGCACCCCCGCCGCCACCGCCGCCCCTACGGATTGCTTCACGGACTCCAAATCGACCGCCCGAAACTCCCGCTCCTTCCACGGTGCCGGCTTGCTCACCCCCACCAGGTGTACGAAGGTGTCCGCCCCCTCCACAGCCTGCCGGAACGTGCTCCCATCCAGCGGATTCCCGGATACTGGTTTCACGCCAGCCGGTAATTTTCCCTCAGACCCCTGCCGCGCCAGTGCCTTCACCTCATGCCCCCGCTCCACCAACCGCGAAAGCAGCCCGCGCCCGACAAATCCAGTCCCTCCACTTACGAATACACTCGCCATATCGCCCCCATACCGCCGGCCCCCTGTTCCGGCTTTACAGACCGGCGATCACTTCCGTGTCAATAATCAGCCCGCTCCTCGAATTCCAGATGATCGCCAGCCGCCCCACCACTCCGCGTCGGCACTCTCCGCACAGCGGGCTCAATCTGCCCGATAGATCCGGCGGCAATGCCACGATCTTCTTCTGCAATCCCGGCGGGAGCTGGCCGTTTCGGCGAAGCTGTTTCTCCAATCCCGGCGGTAGCCGCTCCCGCTTCGCCAGCCCCGGTGGCAGCCCCTGCCTTCCCGGCGCGAAATAATCATGCAACACCCTCCGGTCGCCGGCCGTGAATCCGAACTCCACCGTGGCAGGCGATCTGCCCTCCGGCTTGTTATGGCCTTTGCCTTTCCCCTTCCCCTGCGTATAAGCCCCGCCGGCAACCGCCAGCCACACACACAGCGCAAACGCAGCTTGCTTCATCCCAACAGTCTACTTCGTCAGCGCCAGCACCAATCGCTCCATCACAATCCGGTCGTCCGGACTGCGGTCGCGCAGCGCTTTGTCGGCCCGATAAAGCTCCACCACCGCCTGTTCCAGCTTCTGCCTCGTAAACGTGTTCACCGTCTGCATCACCTGCTGCGCCCGCGACGGCCACATCGCCACCCCCAGCTTGCTGAAGTGTCCCTGCACCTGCTGCGCCGACCGCAGGCCTTCTTCCTTCGCCGCCAGCGCAAACCGGAATTGCGCCGCCAGAAAAGTGATCGCCAGCGGCAGGTATTCCCCCTCCCGTACCAGCGTCTCCAGCAGATCCAGGCTCACCGCGCGGTTCCCCTGGCTCAGCGCGTTCACCAGCGCGAAAATCGTCGTCGAACGCGCGTCCGGAGCCATCCGCAGCACGTCTTCTTCCGTCACCGCCCGCTTCCCGCCTGTAAACAGCGACAGTTTCTCGATCTCGCTCGCCAGCCGCGCCGCATCGTTCCCAAGCGATTCCACCAGCGTCTCGAGCGCTGCCGGATGAATCTCCAGCCCGCTCCGCGCTGCCAGGTCCCCCGCCAGTTTCCGCGCCTCCTCCGCTGTGTACGGCGCGAACTCCACCACGTCCGGAATCACCGCATAAAACTTCCGCAGGCGGTCCAGCTTCGATTTGTCCTCGTTGTCGAACGTGAATCGCCAGCTATCGAGCACCACTATCGTATCCGCCGCCGGATTCCGCGCGTACGCCGCCAGCGCCGCATGCCCCGGATTGTCCTCATCCTTGGCCGTCCCCCGCGGCACCGCCGCCTCCGCGCCCGATACCCAGATCACCCGCTTCGACGCAAACAGCGAGAAAGAACTCGCGTCATCCAGCACGTCCCGCAGCGTCGTCTCCTCGAGGTCATGCCGCGACACGCCATCCTCGCGCATCTCCGCCGGCAGAAATCTCTCGATCAGCATCCGCCGGCATACCCGCCGCCGGTACATCTCCGGTCCCACAAACAGATACACCGCTCCCGGCTTCGTCTTGATTTGTCCCAAAAATTGTTGCGGCGTCATCAGAACGTCTCGAGCACCCGCGACACCACCGCGCCGGCCACTTCCTTGCTCAACCGGTCCAGCGCTGTTTCGCTCTCTTCAAAGTATGCCAGCGGATCGATGCTGATTTCATAGCGCTCGCGCACCTCCATGTTCGGATTCGAATACAGCACCTTCCCCGTCGTCCGCTCCGTCAGGTTCAGGTTCAGATAGACATTGATCTGCACGCCCGCCGCGCGCCCCGTCTGCGTGTCGAATGTCGTCGGAAACGAGAGCACATTCACCACCGACCCTCGCAGAATCGCGTCCGCGCTGTTCACGTCCGGTACCACCTGGTAGCGCGTCCGCGAAATGAACTCCCGCGTGATCGCCTGCGGCAGACGGTCGGAAAGCCGGTAGCGCGTCGTGTTGTTCCCGAACGCCGGAACCGCTATCGTCTTGATGCTCTTCGGCAGCGCATCGGTATGGCCGGAAACGTGGTACCCGCACGAGGCCAGCATCACCGCGCTCAGCGCCGCCGGCAGCGTCACACAGCGCATAACTGCTTCACCAGCTCCACCGCGTTCCCCGCGCTCATGCGCAGATTGTCAGTCACAATCCAAAACCAGAATGCCCGCCGGATGTTGCGGTCGCGCCGTACGTTCCCCACGATAATCCCATCCGCCCCGGCCGCGCCCACGTTCGTCGGAGCATCCTCCGCCGTCGCTCGAATATCGATCCGGTCCGCCGCCAGCGCTCCAACCACTGCTTCCTCTGCGGCTTCCGCCTCCAGTTCCACCCAGGCCGAAATGCTATACCCGTGGAATACAGGCGCTTGCACCAGCCGCAATGACGGCATCGGAGTGTGGCTTGCCCGCCCCGCCAGCAGCGACGCAAGGTGCCGCTCCACTGCCGTCTCCATCAACTCCAGGCTGTGCGGCGACTCCACCCCAAACCGCGCCAGCAGCGCGAACGCCAGTTGCGCGTCAAATATCTCCTTCGGCAGGCTTTGAAAGGAAAACAGCCGTACCGTCTGTTGGTGCAACTCGTCAATCCCGCCCTGCCCCCGTTCGCTCGCCGGCTCGAAGATCTCCACCAGCGACCGCCGCACTCCGAACTTCTCCAACTGCCCGAAAAACATCGCCAGCGCCACCGCCGCCGGATGCGCCACAATCAGCGGAGACCCTCCGCCCTCAACCACGCCGCGCTCGGCGTACGGAGCCCGAATCCGCGCCGATGGCAGATCGTCCAAGGCCCGCGTCGCATCCACTACGGGAACCCCTCCCGCCCCCGTCAACTCCCAAGCCCTCCGGCTGCTGGCCGCGCTTCCCGTCAGCAGGACAACGTCCGCCGACGCCAGGTTCGTCTTGTCCAGCGGCGTGATCACCACCGCTTCATCACCTTCCTCGATGATCTTCCCCGTCTCCTCTTCATCGGCGCCGATCAGTTGCACGCGCACATCGAGCCCGCGCTCCTGGATCAGTTCCCGTACATCCTTGCCGAGCAGCGATTCGCTCCCCACGATTGCCACGGATGGTGAATGCATGTCTGTTCGATCAACCCGGAAGCTCATGCGGGCGAGGAGGCGCATGCTGCTTCCGTAACAGCCGCCGGATGATCCCCCCGATTCGTACCACGATGCCGCTCCCCACATATGCCGTCGCCATCGCCAGCAGCACCGGCTGCGAATAATTCCACACCAGAAATATCAGGCTCCCCAGCAGCACCACGGTCAGCGTCGACCTCGGCCGCATCAGGTTCAGATCCTTGAAACTACGGTAGCGCCATGTACAGACCATCAGAAACGAAAGCAACCCCATCAGCGCCAGCCACAGCGCCGCCACCGGCCAACTGCGTATGGGCACGCAATCGGCCGCATAGATCACCGCCGCCACCATCCCCGCCGATGCCGGCGTCGGCAGCCCTACAAAATACTTCCGCCCCGGCCGCCCCGGATTCTTCGGCACCGGGTTCGTCTGGATATTGAACCGCGCCAGCCGCGACGCGCTGCACAGCAGAAACAGGAAGCACAGGAAAACGCCCGCCCGCACCAGCATGTCGTGGATCGTTGGATCCGATGTGAAATCCACAAACTGCACCCCGAACGCGTACGCCAGCACCGCCGGCGCGATCCCGAACGAGATCACGTCCGCCAGCGAATCCATCTCCCGCCCGAACTCGCTCTCTGTCCCCGTCAGCCTCGCGATGCGCCCATCCAACCCGTCCAACAGAACCGCGATCCCAATTGCTTTGGCGGCCACCTCGAATTGTGGAACGTTTCCTGCCAGCCCACCCTGCACCGCCAGCGTTCCCTCGAAACTCTTCAGGATCGCGAGGAATCCCAAATATAGGTTTCCGGCCGTGAACAGCGTCGGCAATGCGTATGCCGCCCGGCGCGGCCGCCGGCTTTGCTGATCAATCAGTTGCTCGGGAAGGTTGATCTTGTCCACGTCAATGCTCTTTCTTCGCCAGGATCGAGGAAGCGCCATGCACACGCTCCCCCGGACGCACGGCGATCGTCCATTCGGGTCCCAACCAGATATCGACACGCGAGCCGAATTTGATAAGCCCGATCCGCTCCCCGGGCCCCACATTGTCCCCCGTTTTCTTCCAACACACGATCCGCCGCGCAATCAATCCCGCAATCTGCTTGAAAATCACCTTCGACCCGCCGCCTTCCACCGTGATCGTGTTCATTTCATTCTCCGTCGAGGCCTGCTCCTTGCTCGCCACCAGAAATTTCCCCTTGTGGTACTCCACGCTGGTGATCCGCCCGGCAATCGGCGACCGGTTCACGTGAACGTCAAACACGTTCAGAAAGATAGAGATGCGCGTTCCCCCGTTCTCCGGCTTGATCGCCACCACCTTCCCGTCCGCCGGCGAAACCGCATACGGCCCCTCCGGCGTCACCCGTTCCGGGTCCCGGAAGAAATACAGACAGAAAAGAGCCAGAATGAAAAGAGGGAGACCGTAGACTGGACGGCTGAGATAGGATACCAGCAGACCTCCAGCAGTCAGTCCTAGGGCGTAGTAGATGCCGTCAACAACCATCGAGGGATTGGGCCTTCGACCCTATTTTCGCAAACTGTTGCTGTTTGCGCTTCCCGCCCTCCTCTCGGCTGCCCCCTCCTCTGACCGCAGGAACTTCGTCCTCGAAGGCCATTTGAAGCCGCCGCCCCGTTTCTCTCTGGTTGCCGTCTCCGCCGCTGCCGCCTCCTTCCGCGCCGAGGCGCCCGTCTACTGGGACGGAAAGTTCAAGTTCAAAAACCTCGCTCCCGGCAGCTATCAAATCGTAGTTTTCGTTCCCCGCCTCGGCGAGTTTCGTCAAACCTACAGCGTCGGTCCCGCCACGTGCGATGAAAAAGGCCGCCTCAGGGTCACGGTTCTCATTCACCCTTCCCGCGCCTCCAAACTCTACACTCCGAAGGATCGATTCACGGTTTCCGCCGCCAGGCTCTCCATTTCAGATAAGGCTCGCAACGAGTACGCCGAAGCCCTCAAGAGACTCCGCAAGAGCGACGCCGAGGGCGCCGTCCGGCACCTCCGCAAAGCCGTGGAATTCTCCCCGCAGTTCGCCGCCGCCTGGAACACCCTCGGCACCATCGCTTACCAGGGCAAGCAATACGACCAGGCCGAAGCCCATTTCCGCGAGGCCATCCGCCAGGACCCCGAACTCTACGAACCCGTCGTCAACCTCGGTGGCGTGCTCCTCAATCTCGAGAAATTCCAGGAGTCCCTCCCCTTCAATCAGAAAGCCGCCGAGTGGCGCCCCAAAGATGCCCTAGCCAACGCGCAACTCGGAGCCAACTATCTCGCCCTCGGCAAGACCTCTCTCGCCCTGAAACACTTGAAGGAGGCCAAGAGACTCGACCCCGGCCACTTCGCCAATCCGCAGTTGCTCCTCTCGGAAATCTACCTCCGCCAGGGCGACGCCATCGCTGCCGCCGCGGAGGTCGAGAATTTCCTTCGCTACCACCCCGGCAATCCCCAAACCGAGCAACTGCGGGCCCTCATCCGCAGACTCCGTGAGCAGCCCGCCGCCGTGCGCCACTAACGCTTTCTACAGCCGCCCGCGCGTGTGCGGCGATCGCGCCTGCAACGCCATCCGTATCCTCAGCGGCAGCCGCGAGAAAATCGCCGTAAACAGCCGGTATCTCCATCCAGGCACCACCACCAGCTCCCCCCTGTCGAGCCCCGCCAGCGACCGCCGCACCACGTCCTCTGCATTCATCCACGGAACCCGCGCAATCCGCTCTCGCGAAACCCCCATCACATCGTGAAATTCCGTGTAGGTGAACCCCGGGCACAGCGCCTGCACCTTCACCCCGGACCCCATGCTCCCGAGATCCAGCGCCAGCCCCTCCGTGAACGCCACCATCCACGTCTTCGTGGCGCAATAACTCGTATTGCTCGGGCTTCGCGAAAATGCCGCCACCGAGGCTACGTTAATAACGCCGCCCCGCCCCTGCCTCACCAGGTTCCCTAAGGCTGCATGCGTCAGTTCCACCGTCGCCATCACATGCACCTGGTGCATGCGCATCTGCCCCTCCAGTTCCGCCTCCCAGAACCGCTTCTTTGTCCCGAATCCCGCGTTATTCACCAGCAGCGCCAGCCGCTCCTCGCCTCGCAACCGCGCCGCCAGCCTTTCGCAGTCCTCGCGCAAACTCAGATCCCCCGCCAGCACCTCGGTCTCGACAGGAAGTTCCGCCGCCAATCGCTCCAGCCTCTCCCGGCGCCTCGCCACCAGGATCAGGTCGTAACCCCGCTCCGCCAGTTGGCGCGCAAACGCCGCCCCGATGCCGGACGAAGCCCCGGTGATCATCGCCACGGGTTTAGGCGAGGGAGACAGGCTGCCGCACCTCGACTGGCTCCACCCACACCTTGCTTGCCGCCGATTGCCCCAATTGCACTCTGCGTCCGTCAATCAGCAGCGTCACCGTGTCATCGTAGTTCTGGCTCATCATCCGTAACGAGGCCCCCGGACAGATTCCCAGGCTGTCGAAGTACTCGAGCAATTGCCGGTCCCGCTCAAACACGCTCACCACCGACGCATCCTGCTCCACAGCCAGATCCGGCAGCGGCATCCACCCCCGTTTCCTCCGCTCTTCCGGAGTGTCGAGGCCGATAAAATTGCCGTGCGGGCAGGCCCCTCCCGGACCAAGCCTCTCCATCAGCTTCCGCTCGAAGTCCGAAGATACCGCGTGCTCCAGTTGCTCGGCCTCCTCGTGCACCTTGTACCACTCCATCCCAAAGATCTCCGTCAGCATCCGCTCGATCAGGTGGTGACGGTTGAGCAGCCGCGTCGCGATGTCTCTTCCCGTGCCGGTGAGGCTCAGTTGACCATCCCTCCCCACTTGAATCAGTCCGTCCCGCTTCAGCCGCTTGATCGCCATCGTTACCGCCGGAGGCGACACGTTCAGCCACCGCGCAAGCGTGGCGGCAATCACCGTTTGCCCTTCGCTCTCCGCCTCGGCAATCGCTTTGAGATAGTTCTCCTTGGAGATTGTGATCCGCACGCCTTTCTTGATTTTAGCCGTTTGTGATGCGTTTTCCGAAGCGGTGCTATTCTGGCCATGAAATGCGTTACCGGCTCGGTCTTTTCGTTCTCGCGCTCACCGTCACCCTGTGCCTCCCGGCGGAAGAACGGGTGGACTTGTCCATCGTTCACCGCATTCGCACGGAAGCCTTCGAGAACTCCAGGGTGATGGATCACATGTTCCACCTCACGGACGTCAACGGTCCACGCCTCACCGGGTCCAGCGGATACCGGAAAGCTGCTGATTGGCTCACCGGCAAAGCCCGGGAGTATGGGTTGTCGAATCCCCACCTCGAGAAGTGGGGCCCCTTCGGGCGCGGTTGGGAATACACACAATTCTCCGCTCACATGCTCGAGCCGGCCTACTCCCCCCTCATCGGCTTTCCCCTCGCCTGGTCCTCCGGCACAAACGGGCCGCTCACCGGACAACCCTCAATCGCCGTCATCCAGACGCCAAAGGATCTCGAAAAATTCAAGGGCAAACTGAAGGGTAAGATCGTGCTGGTGGACCCGGTCCGCGAGACCTCGCTGCTCACGAATCCTTTGGCAAAACGCTACAGCGATACCGACCTGCTGGGACTCGAGCAGGCCCCCGAACCCGCCGACGCTCCCCGCAGGCTCCCCGGAGATTTTCGCAACCTCGACGAACTCCGCGCCTTCCGCAACAAGCGCATTGTCTTCTTCAAAGAGGAAGGCGTCCGCGCGGTCATTTTCGATGGCGCCACAGCCGACGGAGGCACCGTCTTCGCCTCCAGAGGAGGATCGAATGACCTCAAAGTCCCCGTCCCGCCCCCTATGATTGCGCTCACCCCCGAACACTACAACCGCATCGTCAGGTTGGTTGAACGGAAGATCCCGGTCCGGATCGAACTCAATATCGAGGCCCATACCATCGAAGAGAACCAGGATTCCTCGAACGTCGTCGCCGAGATCCCCGGTAATCGGAAAAAAGAGCAGCTTGTCATGATTGGCGCGCACCTCGACTCCTGGCAGGGAGGAACCGGCGCCACGGACAACGCCGCGGGCTGCGCCGTCGCCCTCGAAGTCATGCGTATCCTCAAATCGCTGGCCCTTCCCATGGACCGTACCGTTCGCCTCGCCCTCTGGAGCGGCGAGGAGCAGGGCTTGCTCGGCTCGAAAGCATACGTCAAACAACATTTCGCCGATCCCGCGAAAATGGACCTCAAACCCGAACACGCTCTGCTTTCCGCTTACTTCAACCTCGACAACGGGACGGGAAAAATTCGCGGCGTCTACCTCCAGGGCAATGACATGATGCGGCCTGTCTTTTCCGCATGGTTTTCACCTTTCAAAGATCTGGGAGCCTCCACCATCAGCATTCGCAACACTGGAGGCACCGACCACCTCTCCTTTGACGCCGTCGGCCTCCCCGGCTTTCAGTTCATCCAGGATCCAATGGAATACAGCACCCGAACCCATCATTCCAACATGGACGTCTATGACCACGTCTCGGCGGCCGATCTCAGGCAAGCCGCGGCCATCATGGCTTCCTTTGTCTATAACGCCGCTACCCGCGAAGAAATGCTGCCTCGCAAACCTTTACCGAAGCCTAAGCCCGAAGGCTCGGACCGCCCGGCCTCTCCCCCAAGCGGGGAAGCACGGTAATCCCCCTTCTTCCGCATCGCCGCCGCCGCCAGAAACACCACCCACAGCGACACCCCCGGCCGTTGCAACGGATAGTCCACAAACGTGTGTAGAAACACAGCCGGCAGCCCGATGGCCCATGGCAGCCGGATGCTCCCCGGCAGTGTGCACGCGCCAAACCCCAGAATCAACACGAGAAACGGAACCCCGCCCTCGGAGGCCCACTCCGCCCAATCATTGTGTGCGTGGTTGACGAAATAGCCGCTGTCGAACAGCGCGTAGGCCGGATAGACTCCCGGAAACGTACCCAAACCGTGCCCAAACAGCGGCTTGTCTTTCAACATTTGAAGCGCGGATAGCAACATCTCGCGCCGGTACCGCATCGGATCCGTATCCCTCAGTTTCGGCCCCAGCGCATCCCATCCCATAACAAGCGTTGCCGCCATCGCCATCCCCGCCGTCCCAAGCACGAGCGCGATTGTCTGCTGCTTCGACAGCCCCGTCCGGCGCCTCGCCAGCCACAGGAACGCCGCCGCTTCCAGCACGGCCAGCAAACTCCCCGCCCGCGATCCGGAGGCAATTGCCGAGGCCAACATCAGTGCGCCCGGCAGCACCCAGACCCAGTCGATGCGCGCCTTCTCCACCGCGTTCCACAACACCAGCGGAAGCGTCAACAAAACGAACGAAGCGTAGTTGTTCTTGCTCTGAAACGGCCCGAATACTTGCGGCTGCCCGCTCGGCCAGATCCAGAAGTAGCGCCCTTCGGAAGTGAAGAACTGAAGCGTCGCCGCCGCGCACAAAACCACCGCGAAAATCGAGGTCCACCTCAGAAACTGCCGCATCTCGTACTTGTCATTGAATAGGGCCGCCGCGCACCAAAACGCCGCTCCAACAACCGTCCACCCCAGGCAGGCCCGTAGCGTGAGCCCAACAATCGAACTCGTGCCCAGCGCCAGTTGCAGCACTCCCCACAACGGCAGCGCGGCCAGGAAAACCACAGCCGGTTTATGCCGTCCGGCAAGCCGCCCCGGCGCCCACATCAGAAACCCCGCCGCATACAGCAGAATCGCGGCGCCAGACAGCCCTGGCCACCACAACTTCTCCAGCCACGTCGTCGCCGTCACCATCACCGCCAGCGTGAACAGCGCTCCCGCCCACCTCGTCTTACAGCCGCGCATGGACGGGCACCAGTCCGTTGTGATGGTTCTCGAGGGTCAGCGCAAACGCCGCCATCACCTGCGCATCTATCTCCTCCTTGGATGCCAGCCGGCCCGCCGCTTTCAAGAACCGTTGATTGTGATACAGCGGATCTGTGTAATCCCTGATCTTCTTTGTCACCAACGCCGCCCTCAGGTCCTCGATTCCCTCCTCGAGCGTCACCCTGCATTCAAATCCCAACTCCCTGCGGATCTTGTCAAAGCACACGCGATAATTCCTCCGGTCGGGGTTCTCAACATGCTCCACCCTTGTCCCAGGCGCCAGCCTCTGAATCGTATCGGCCACCTGTGTCAACGTGTAATTCAGCCGCGAGTCCCCCAAATTGAAAATCTCGCCGCTCACCAGCGCGGACGGAGCCTCGAGAGCGCAAATCAGCCCTTCGGCTACGTCCGAGACGTGAATGAACGGACGCCACTGATCCCCGTTGTAAATCGTGATGATTCCGTTCTGCAGAGCCTTGGCCGTAAGCAGGTTCACCACCAGGTCGAATCTCGGCCGGTAGGAGTTCCCGAACACAGTGGCCAGCCTTAGGATCACGGGATGAAAGCTCTCCGTGCGCGCCTTCAGCAGCGCTCTTTCGCTGTCCACCTTTGTCTGCGCGTACAGCGAAATCGGACCCGTGGCCGATTGCTCATCCACGATCTCCTCCGTCTCTCCATACACGCTGCACGAAGAGGCAAACACGAATCGCTTCACTCCGTATCCCTTGGCAACTTCCGTCATCATTCGCGTAGCCGCATAGTTGATCTCGAGCGCCGCATGCCGATCCTGTTCGCATGCCGGGTCCCCCACAACCGCCGCCAGATGGATGACGGAGTCCACTCCTTTCATCGCGGAGACCACGCTTTGAATATTCCGGCAATCCCCGATGCAGAGCTCCAGGCGGGGATGTCCCAACAGCTCTCGCACCGCCTCGTTGCCATAAACAAAACTGTCGAGCAGACGCACGGTCTTCCCTTTCGCCAGCAGTTTGCGGCAGAGAATCGATCCGATATAACCAGCGCCCCCCACCACAAGCACCGGACTCGCCCCGGCGCCCCCCGCGGGAGCAATCTGGACATTTCTCTTCGCCTTTGAAACGCCCCCAGGCTGGGAAATCAGAGATTTGATCACTCGCGCGCCCACTGTCATCCCATTCACCAGAACGATGAACACCACAATGGCGCTCCGCGGCAGCGCTTCCGCCCGGCTTACCAGAAACGCCGCGAACAGGAAAATCAGCGTCGCCAGTGTGACCCCCCTTGCCAGCACCGTCCACTTGTAATTCGTAAAATAACTCCGCGACCGCGTGTAGAACCCGCTTGCGAAAAAGACGATCGGGAATACCACCGACAACGGCAGAAAGGAATGCATGTAGAACCCGCGGAGTTCGCGCACCAACTGTGCTGTGCGGGCGCCTCCTCCTCCCGCTGACTGCCATAGCACCACCGCCGCCAGCGAGGCGAGGGCCGAAAGATGCACCATTGCCATGTCGGCCGCCAGCCGTGGCAACGCCTCCTTCCAAATCACATCTTTGTACGTACGCCTCATCAGAGCTTCTCCTTCCTCTAGTTCGCGGTCATAGCCGCCGGATGCGTCGCCATTGGTATGGCTATCGAAGGCCTCCGGTGCTCCGCGACGATCCCCTTCACCGCTTCAATCACGTCATCGACATCCCCGTCCGTCATCCGCGGATACAACGGAAGCGAGACGTAGCCCTCGTATAACTCCTCGGCCATCGGGAACTCCCGTGCGCAATACCCGAAGCGGGTCTGATAGTACGGATGCCTATGGAGAGGGATGAAGTGCACGCTTGCGCCGATCTGCCGCCGCTTCAACTCTTCGATGAATTCTGACCGGCCGATCCGCAACGCGCTTCTCTTCAACCGGACCGGATAGAGATGGTAAACGTGCACGCGCTCCGGCAGTTCTACCGGCAGTTCCAACTCCTCAAACCGCCGGAACGCCGCTTCATATCGTCCTGCAATCTCTCTGCGCCGGGCAATGAAGGAATCCAGTCTTCTCAACTGGTGAAGTCCGATTGACGCCTGCACGTCAGTCATGTTGTCCTTGTAACCCGCCTCCTGGACTTCGTAATACCAGGACCCGGATTCCGCATAGCGCCTCCAGGCGTCGCGGCTCATCCCGTGCAACGCAAGCCTCCGCAGCAAAGTGGCCGTTTCATCGTCGGAGGTCGTTATCATTCCGCCCTCGCCTGTCGTCATGTTCTTCGTGGCGTAGAAGCTGAACGCCGTGCATCTGCCGTGCGTGCCGATCTTTTTCCCTGCGTACACCGCGCCTACCGCGTGCGCTGCATCCTCGATCAGTGCGATGCCGTGACTGCGTGCAACATCCTCCAAACCCCGCAGGTCGCACGCTTGCCCCGCAAAATGTACCGGAACGATCGCCTTCGTCGCAGGCCCAATGGCTTGTGCGGCGATGCCGGGATTCATGAGTCCTTCTGCGTCCACGTCCACCAGCACGGGCCGCGCCCCGAGATGGATGACAACATTCGCCGTCGCGCAAAACGTGAGCGTCGGAACCACCACTTCGTCCCCCGGCCCCACGCCCAGCGCCGCCAGCGACAGATGCAGCGCCGACGTGCATGAATTTACGGCGATCGCATGCCGCGCTCCCGTGTATTGGGCAAACTCCTCCTCGAATCGTTTCACCTTGGGTCCCGTCGTTACCCATCCGGACCGGAGGCTGTCGACAACCTCCTCGATCTCTTCTTCACCGATTAGTGGAAGACAGTACGGGAGAAATTGTTTGCGCACTGGACAACTCCTTGAGTGATTCGAGATACAACTCGTGATACCCCGCAAGCATTCGCTCTTGTGTGTACCGTTGTTCGTAAATGCGGCGGGCCGACATCCCCAATTGCCCCCGCAAAGCGTCGTCGTCCGCCAGTTTCGTGATCGCGGCCGCCAGTTGTGCCGGCTGCTTTGGCGCCACCAGCAGCGCCCCCTCCCCTTCATTGGTCGCCTCACGGTTCGATCCAATCGCTGTCGTGATGATCGCGCAACCCTGACACATTGCCTCCAGCAACGCAATAGATAGACCTTCCCTCCATGTTGGAAGAACAACGATCTCACTCGCCGCCAGCAGCTCAGGAATGTTTTCCTGAAAACCCGTGAAGCGCACTTGCTTACTAAGGCCGGCATCCTCAGCCATCTGCTCGAGTTTTGGCCTCAGCTCACCCTCTCCGGCAATCAACAGCACCAGACGCTGGCGCAGATCAGGCGATAATTGCGCCAATGCATTCAGAAGATCCTCCAACCCCTTCTCCGGCGCAAGCCGGCCAGGAGTCAGCAGAACGGTCTGCCCCTCACTGACATTCCACCTTTCGCGTACTCTCTGCCTGTCTTCGCAACAGGAACCCCTGCTGTCCGGGATACCGTTTGGAATTGCCCGGATTTTTTCACTGGCCGCGATGCCCAGCCGCCTGCCCCAGTGCTCGTGAAAATGGCTTACCGCGATCACTTTCTGGCAGCCCCAGGAGGCTATGCGTTCGAGGGCTGTATAAAACAATATCTTCACGCGAGGCGATCCCTCATGAAATGCCAATCCGTGAACCGTATGAATCACGACTGGGACATTCGCCATCCGGGCTGCTATCCTTCCCACAAAACCTGCTTTCGTCGTGTGCGTATGCACCACCGTATACCGGTGGCTCCTCAGGAACCTGTAGAGCTTCCATAGCCCTTTCAGATCAGCCCAGGGCCGTATCTCCCGCCAGATCACGTCCACGGGAATCACCGGAACCCCCGCCGCCGCCGCCGTGCTGCAAAATTGCGGATCGGTGGCCAGAACGTCTACCTCCCAGTTGAGGGTTTGCCAGAATCGCGCCAGACGGATGATCCCAAATGAGGCGCCGCCGAGTTTGGAATCTCCGACAACATGAAGAATTCTGACTCTCACTGTCACTCCCCCCACTAAAGAAGTTTCCGGAACGTCAAACCACTCCCGATCAAACGAAACCCGCAACTCTCATAGAGCCTGCCCGCCGGTATGTTCCGGAGTTGCGTCCCCACCCGCACACCTCGCACCTGCCTGTCGGCCAGCCGGCGAAGCGTGAACTTCGTCATCGCCTTTCCAATCCCCATGCCCCGGGCAGCTTCTGCCGTTGCTACAAGCACGATGGTCGCCAAACGGACCCCGGAAAACCGCTCCATTTCGCAATCGATCTTAACTGTCACAAATCCGAGCACTTCCTTATCCCGTGTGGCCGTAATCACTACATCCGCCGCTCCCCCCTCGCAGGAATTTCTCAGCCATTCGGCGTGAATCTGGTCGGCCGCTCCCGGCGGCAGTGCCGAATCGGTATGAAAACGGTCGAATTGGTACGCTCGGGACGCGAGATTCACGATTCCCTCGAGTTGATCCTTCTTGTACAAACCACCGGCCCTGGAACTTCCGCGGCAGCCATCCGTCCATCGAGCCTCATCCCAAACGTCAATATCCCGTCAACCAGATCGAACCCGGCCGCTTCGAGCGCATGAGCGCCACTCAGGTCCGAAGAGTCTACGCGCGCCGTGAGGTGGCGGATCCCGGCTTCATGGCAGCGCTGGAGAGTTGCCTTGAGGATCGTCCGCCGGATCGAATCCTCTCTTGCCAGCAGGAACTCCAGTCTCGCCGCCGAAAAGCCGAAGTGTCTGCTATCCCACGGGAGCGGAGACCAGGCACAGGCCCCGGCCACGCCGCCCGATTCCTGCTCGATTACAAGCCTTGGTCCCAACTCTTTCATCCATCTCTCAGCCCGCTCTTCTCGCTCTCGACGCTGCGCTGCCCTTGGAATCAAATCTCCAAAATGGCCGTAAGCGTCCGGCTCGAAATCAGCCAGCAACCCTACCAGGCTGAAACGCAAATCTTCCGACGATAACTTGTCCTTAACAGCGTTCGAAGCCGCCGGCATGATGTTTCCCCTCGTGAATATCTCTCCTCAGCACTACGTAAGGGATGGTCCGCATGAGAATGGAAAGATCTTGCCCAAGCGACCATTTCCTGACGTACTCTGCGTCCAGACGCTTCCGCTCCTGCCAACTGATCCGGTTGCGCCCGCTGATCTGGGCCAGTCCCGTAATGCCGGGCTTCACCCGGAGTTTGATCATTTCATCGACTGAGTAATACTGAAGCTGATCTACCTGGTCGGGCCTGGGGCCCACCAGGCTCATATCTCCCCTCAAGACATTCCACAATTGCGGCAATTCGTCGAGGCTCGCTTTCCTCAGCGAACGCCCGAGTGTGGTGACCCTCACATCCGCCTCCCCGCAAAAGGCCGACCCGTCTGGGTTCCGATGATCTTCCGCCTTGTCACGCATCGTACGGAATTTTGCAATCAGGAACGGCCGCCCCAACCTTCCAAGCCGAGCCTGGCGAAACAGGACCGGACCCCGCGAACTGATCCGCACCAGCGCCGCAAGCAGCAGAAATAGCGGGGACAAAAGCACCAGCGCGAACGAGGACAACACCACATCGATGCACCGTTTGACAAACAGCTTCATTGCCGGAACCTCGCTCCCGTAAGCACGCGCGAAACCGCGGTCCGCGAACTTGTCTGCATCATCTGTTCGTAAATGTTTTCCCACTTGTCCACAATCTTCTCGTGGCTGAATGTGCTCTCCACGCGCTTTCTTGCAGCACTGCCCATCGCCCCCCGCTCACCCTCCGGCAGGGCCATCAATTTCAACATTGCATCCCCCAGTGCCTCTGAATTCCGCGGTTCAATGAGAGACCCCGACACCCCATCCTCCACCACATCCGGATTGCCACCCACTCGTGTGGCCACAACAGGAACTCCACACGCGCACGCTTCGAGTAACGCCATCGGCGTCCCTTCCCAGGCCGACGAAAGAACATAGCCGTCAACAGCCTGCAACAACTCACGCACGTCTTCCCGTGCCCCAAGAAACCGTACGCTTCCGCCAATCCCCAGTTCAGCGGCCAACGATTCCAATGAAGCCCGGAGCTGTCCTGATCCAGCTATAGCCAACAGCGCTCGCGGTTCCCTTGCCGCCACGGGCACAAAGGCCCGCAGAAGGTTCGGATAGTCTTTCGGCTCCCGCAAATTCCCCACCGCCAGCCATACAAAATCATCCCAACCCATCTGCATCCGAATCCGCTCCCCTGCAGCCTTGTCCGGAGCAAAGTGGGACACATCCACACCATTTGGCACCCAGGCAGCCTTTCCCTCAGCCGCCAGCTTCCCGTCAATGTACCGTGTCAAACCCGCTCTGCTTACGTTTGTCGTAAGGTCGGAAAGCGGATCCGTCAGCCGGTACGCCCAATCGCGCCACCACCCTCCTTCCCAGACGCTGTGTGCCGTACAAATCAGGGCCGGGACGTGCACGAGCAGCCTGCTCACCCGCCCGAGTAGATTGGCGTGAACCATGTGACAGTGCATCACGTGCGGCTTGAATCTTCGCAGGCTCTTTGCTAGGCGAAAAACCGCTCGAGGATCGGCGACCCCTCGGCGCATGTCCAGGTTCTCCACCTGTATCCCGCTTCCCAGCAATTCCTCGACAAAGGCGGTTGGCGGCAGCATCGAATACACCCGCACCGCCCAGCCTCGACGGCTCAGCGTTTCGGCCAGAAGCGTCACTTGAGCCTCTGCGCCTCCTCTGGCGAGTCCCGTGGTCAGGATGGCGATTCTTGGTGGCGGCATCGTTCCTTCTCCCGCAACATCAAGTCATCCTCGCGTCGCTCGGCCGGTAGTATTTCCCGTAATGCCCGTAGTAGTAGTAGCTGTCACTCATCTCCTGATGAACCTGGTTCAGTATGATGCCCATGACGTTTGCGCGAAGTCGCGATAGCGTCCCCAATACGGCCGCCACCGCCTTGCGGTTCGTTTCCCCCGCGCGCGTCACCACCACCACTCCGTCCACCGCGGTCGCCATTTGCAGCGGCTCGGCGAAACCGAGTAAAGGCGGAGCATCCAGAATCACCAGGTCATATTCCGGCCCAGCCTCCTCGAGCAGTTCCATCAGTCCTCGCCCTATGAGGTCGGCCGCGCGCCGTGACGGAGGACCGGCGGGAAGCACGTCCAAATCCGGAATCCCCTCCGGTTTGATCAGGGCGTCCTTCCAGCCCATATCTCCCACCAGCACATTCGAAAGCCCGGTCGCGGCCGAGATTCCGAATCTCTTGTGCACACTCGGACGGCGCAGGTCGCCGTCAATCAGCAGCGTCTTGTGATGTTGCTGGGCATGCGTCGCGGCGAGATGCGCGGCGATCGTCGACTTCCCCTCTCCTGGCGATGCGCTCGTCACCAGCAAGGACCGCAGCCTTCGGTCGAAGTCGCTTAACAGAATCGAATTGCGCAACGTCCGGATTGCTTCGGCGTATCCGTCCGCATGGCCTGTCGCATTGCTCAGCGCCACCAGCGCCGTCGTCGTGGCGCCGTTCTGCGCCACCGCACCCAGCCGCCCCTTCCAACTCTTCACCACCGGCAAACTTCCAACCACCTCGGTCTTCAGTGTCCGCGAAACCTGTTCCGGATCCCGAATCGTGTTGTCTAACGCATCGCTCACGATGGCCGTCCCAAAAGCCAGCAGCGTGGAGAACACAAGCGCCAGCGCGATGTTCATTTTGACATTCGGAAACACCGGCTTGATCGCCGGCCGCGCGGGGTCTGCTATGCGAATCGATGAATTCTGAAAGCTGGCGTTGATCCCGGCTTCTTTGATCTTCCGAACCAGTTCCTCATACAATTTCTTGTCGGCCTCAGCCTCCCGCTTCAGAGCCTGATACTCAAAGGAACGCGTGTTCAAACGGTCGAACTCCGCTTTTGTTTCCTGCACCGCCTTTTGCAGCATTGCTTCGCGGTCCTTCGATTCCTGGTATTCAATCTCCACACGCTGCATGATGTTATTCCTCGTCTTGTCATGCTGCCGCTGAACCTCCGCCAGATACGCCGCTGCCTTGCGGTATTCCGGATGAGCTGCCCCATACTGCGCCTTGACCTGGCTGAAACGTTCCTGCGCCTCGTTGAGTTTCTCCGTCAACCGGCGCAGAGGCTCGCCCTGACCGGATACTTGCGCCGCTTCGAGCGAACCGCTCCGCACCGACGCGAAAGCCGCTTCCTTGCGCACCCGGTCTGCTTGCGCGTTAGTGTATTCCGTGTTTAGCTGCAGCAGCCGCGAAGAGAGGATGTTGGTCTTCTCCTCCGGGCTGATGACGTTCAGTTCGCGCTCGAACTGAACCAATGCCGCGCTCGAGCGCTCCATTTTGGCGCGCAGTTCCTCGAGTTGCTTCTCCATGAAGCTGGTGAGACTCGCCGAAGCCCGGTAGCGAATGTTGTAGGTATGCTCCAGGTACGATTGCGCGATCGCATTCGAAACATCGGCGGCCAGTTGTGGATCAGGCGAGCGGTAGCTGATCAATAGCAGGTACGTATTGCTCGGACGATTCACCTTCAGCCGCTTCAGGAACACCGGCGCCTGCGCCGCGTTCGGATATCGTTCCGTCTCTTCCCTGTCCTTGTTTTCCAGCGCCAGCAGGTTGAACTTCTGCGCCACCGGCCGCAGGACACTGTCCGACTGCACCAGTTTGATCTGCGTCGCCAGAAATTGGTCGGAATCCATTGCCGTCGGAGACCGCATCGCCTCCTGCCCCACCACGGCATTTGGACTTTGGCGATCGATATCCACCGTTGCCGTCGACTCGTAAATCGGCGTGATGCGGCTCGATACCACGGCCGTTGCCAGTACGGAAGCCGTCACAAAAGCAAGAATCTTCCACCGATGGCGTTTGAACACCCACAGGTAGTGGGAGAGCGGAACCCCACTCTCCTCCTGCTCCATCTCCGGCACGGAGTTCAGCGAAACGTATTGCGAAGGGGTGTAGGCCACCGGGTGTAATCCCTCGCCGGCCACTACTATCTCTTTGTCAGTTCTCTCGTAAGACATGGAACTCTGAATCCTTTAACCGTTGGTTGTGGTTGCCTCTTACCGGCGCCAGATGAGAATGCCGCTCGCTGTGGCAGTCCCGAATCCCGCCAGCCTCTCGAGCGTCGTCACGGTGAGCCTTCTCCCCTTGTTGTCCGGTATGTAGAGAATGTCGTTAGCCTGCAAGGGAACGTCCGCTGCTTTGCGATCAATGATCTTCTGAATCTCAATCGGAATTTCGTTCTTCCCGTTGCCCCCTGCTTCCCTCCGGTAGATGTAGCCTACCTTCGCCGAAAACGGCATCAACCCCTCGGAAAGCGCGAGGATCTTGAGAACGCTGGTCCCTGCCGCATCATGCACGGCAAATGCGCCCGGATGCCTCACATTGCCGGCCACAAACACCTTGCCCACTTCCGGGACTCGAATCTGCTCCCCTCCAAACAGCCGCACATTCAATTCCGGATCGGCTTCGTCGATCAGGCCGCTCACCAGAATCCGCTGCGTCAACGTCGTCTGTCCCCCCGCCTCCGCCGGTTGTGCCCGGCTTACCAGAATTTCGGGCCCCGCATCCGGCGTCAGTCCCTCGGCCTTCGCAATCGCGTCTAACAGGGTCGTCGGCCCTACTGCTTGAAACGTAATCGGCTTGCGCACCGCCCCCGCAACATTGATCGGGCGGCTGTGATACTCCACCATCGTCACTGTGACAATCGGCTCCACCAGGATCTGCTCTTCGCGTAAAGAATCAGCGATGGCTGTCTCCAGTTCCGAAGGCATCAACCCGTCCGCCTTCAGACGCTGCCTCACCATCGGTAGCCGGATCATGCCTTCCGCGCTGACACGAACCGTGCGTGTCAATTCCGGAGCGTCATAAACAGAGACCGCGATGAGATCGTTCGCCCCGATCTTCTGCGCCGGAAGGTTGGCTCCGCCCACTTCAACCGGCAGACTACTGCGCACCGCAGTTGTCTGCCCGGCGCTCGTAAGCGCCCCCAAAACCAGCAGAATGATGCCTTTCATGATTGAGTTACCCCCACGGCGCACCCACCCGCCGGCCTTGCTTCCTCAGTCCCGCCGTCCCGCAACAACCCTTGCATCATGTTCATCAGTTCTCCAACGCGCGATTCCAGGTCGTGCACCTTTTGATCGATCTCATTCGTTCTTACCTCGCCGGCCCTTTCTTCATTCGAACGAAGCCCTGTGGCGACGCTGCGCATCACCGCGTCTCGAGCGAAATCGGATAAGCTGCGGGCCCCCGTCAGAGCGCAGCTCGCGCGGAGTTTTTCAAACTCCTCTTCGCTCAATCGAAAATTGACAAGTCGGTTTCTCGGTTTGATTACTGGCATGGTTCATAGGCCCGTCGCTTGGATTCGCAAGCCCCCGTTCCAGCGGGAACTCGCCTGCTTAATTGCACGAGCTGCTCCAAACAACCAGCAAGGCCGCAAAAATCCCGCAAGACCATGAAACAAAAAGAAACATTCACCCGGTTAATGGCGCGGCAAAACCCAATCCCCCAGCCACCCTTTCCGCTTTGGGACCCTCATTGAAACAAACATCCCAGCCGCTGTATCGAGTTGACAGTCGCCTCTCCCACCCCAAAGCCGTCGCCGCCCCCCTCCCGCTCCCTCCGCCTGCGCTATAATGAGGTTGTACTTTGGACAGGAGCAAGTGGGCGCAAGCCCACTTTTTTATTCTCAAGACATGGCGTCGATCACGAAACAGGCCGTCCAGGCGAAGGTTGCTGAAATCGCCGGCCGCGTTGGTGCGTCTGAAGGTATCGAGATAGTGGAAGTGGAAATCCTGGGAGGCGGGAACAGTCGAGTGGTTCGCATCTACATTGATAAACCTGCCGGCGTCTCGCACGCCGATTGCGAACTTGTCTCCCAGCAGGTCGGAACCATTCTCGACGTCGAGGATACCATCCCGGGCGGAAGGTACACGCTTGAGGTCTCCTCTCCCGGCGTCGAACGCAAGTTGAAGTCAATACAAGATTTTGAGCGATTCGCCGGCAAGAAGGTCAAGGTCTTGCTGCGTTCGCCGGTCGAAAATCAGCGCAAATGGGAGGGAACGCTCTCAGACGTTTCCGGGGGCTTGATCAGCATCGAGCCTTCCCCGGGCAAACTCATCCAGTTCGCCCTCGATCAGGTGGAAAAAGCCAACCTGAAATTCGAGTGGTAACCTCCCGCTCCCGCGAAAATTCCTAAGAGGGACCAGAAAAGAAGGAGTCACGGTTTGGATACGATCTTTCAGTCTATCGAGCTGTTGAGCAAGGAAAAGGGCATCGATCCGCAAATCGTCTTTGACGCGGTGAAGGACGCCATGCTGGTGGCCGCCCGCAAGCACTACCGCACCAATGAGGATCTCATCGCCGAATTCGACGAAAAGAGCCAGGGCGTTCTAATCTTCGCCGTCTACAAAGTCGTCGAACAGGTCCAGGATCCCATCCGCGAAATGACCGTCGACCAGGCCCGCCGCCTGGACCCCGGCGCCGAACCGGGCTCGGAAATCCGCATCTACAAATCCACCGAATCCCTCGGACGGATCTCCGCCCAGACCGCCAAGCAAGTCATCCTCCAAAAAGTCCGCGAGGCGGAGCGCGAGACCGTCTACTCCGAATACGCCAACCGCGTCGGCGAACTCGTCAACTGCGTCGTCAAACGCATCGAGGGCCAGGACCTCATCTGCGACCTCGGCAAGACCGAAGCGCGCCTCGCCAAGAAAGAGCAGTCTCGCCTCGAAAACTTCAGCATCGGCGACCGCATCCGCTGCATTATCAAGTCCGTCGAAAAGACCGGCAAGAATGCCGGAGTGGTCATCTCTCGCGCGGCGGCCGAACTCGTCGAGCGCCTCTTCGAACAGGAAGTCCCCGAAATCTACGACGGAACAGTCCAGATCAAAGGCTGCGCCCGCGAAGCGGGAGAACGTACGAAAATCGCCGTCTTCAGCCGCGACCGCGACGTCGATAGCGTCGGAGCCTGCGTCGGCATGAAGGGCATGCGCGTCCAGTCCATCATCCGCGAATTGCGCGGAGAAAAGATCGACATCATTGAATTCTCTGAGGATCCGGTCGTCTTCGCCACCCACGCCTTGAGCCCGGCCAAGATCACCCGCGTCTCCATCCTCAGCGCCGCCGACAAGCATATGGAGGTCATCGTCGACGACACCCAGCTCTCCCTCGCCATCGGCAAGAAGGGCCAGAACGTCCGCCTCGCCTCCAAGCTTCTCGCGTGGCGCATTGACATCAAGAGCGAAGAGGAAAAACGGCAGGAAGTCGAATCCGCCATGGCTGCCCTCACCATTCCCGGAGCTCCCGTCTCTGTCCTCATCGACCACGGCCTCGAAGAACGCATTGTCGAAAAACTCCTCGAAGGCGGCGTTCCTACCGTCGAAAAGCTGACAAACGTCACCCAGGAGGAACTCGACGCCGCCGGCATCACCATGGAAATGGTCGAAAAGATTCAGGCTGCCGTGAACAGCTACTACGCACAGTTCGAAACCGTCGCGGAAGCCTCCGATGCCTCGGCGGAACCGGATTTCATCGATTCCGGCGCCGCCCCGCTCGAAGATACCGCCGTGCAAGCCGCTCCAGTCCCGTCCCCCGTGGACTCGGACGCATCCCTTAACGCCCCCGAGCCCCCCCACCAGCATCTCACCGCCGAGGAGCATTTCTCCGCCGTGGCCGCTCCTCCGCTGGCTCCCGAAAACCAAGAGAGCGAATCTGATACGATGAAAGGCGCGGATTGAGGAAAACCATCATTACACGGGCCGGAAGATTTTCTTGCCTCCACATTGGACAACCTGCGGCGGTGTACGCTGAAATGGAGGTAAGCTCGCCATTCTTAGTATGAGTAAGATTCGAATCAATGAGCTAGCTCGGGAGTTGGAAGTAAAGCCCAATCGTATTCTCGACCTGCTCCCGGACTTCGGCGTTACCGAAAAAAAGACTCATTCGAGTTCGATAGACGAGGATGTGGCGATCAAGGTCCGCCGCTACTTCGGCCACGAGGGCGAAGGTGCGGCCGAGCCCAGGGAATCCTATGTCGGCACTGCCGTCGAGGAACCCCCTTCCGATGAATCCGTCCTTGAATCCGAGCCCGAAATCTCTGGCGCACCCGAAGAACCCGTAGAAAAAACGATGCCTGTTGAAGTGGAACCTCCCACGCCGGTTGTCACCGAAGCTCCCGCGCCTGCGCTCGATAAGTTCACGCCGCGGTCCGTCACGCCCCTCCGGCCGCCGTTGGCTGGCCCCTTGGCCGCCCCTCCCGTGCCACGCGAGGCGCCCGTCACTCCGGCGCCCTCTCCCGCGGTCCCGGCGCCCACGCCCCGTACCATCGCCATCCCGGCCAAGCCCGTCCCGCCTCCCAAGCCGGGCCAGATCCTGACCGGTCCCAGGCAGCCCCTCCCCTCCCCAGGAGCCGAGGTTTCGCGGCCCGCTGCACCCGCGGCGCCGCCCCCAGGCACCTTGCTGCCCGGCCGCCCAAGACCCACCGCTCCGCCCCCCGGCCGTCCTCCGGCACAGGCTACCCCCGGAGCCCCGGCCCCAGGCAGGCCTATCACGCCGCCTCCCCAGCGCCCGCCTGTCGGCAAACCCGTCCTCGCCGGCCAGCCGGTCGCCCGGCCCGTCGTTCCCCCGCGTCCCGATCTCGTCGCGCGTCTTCAGCAGACCCAGCAATCCAAACCAAGTCCAGGCCAACCAGTTGCCCGCGGCCCCATGCCCGGCAGACCCCCTGCCGCTCCTGCCCCTGGGCAGCCCGGAGCTTACCGTGGCCCTATCCGCCCAGGCCAGCCCATCGTCCGTCCCGGTTCGCAGATGCCCGGCAGACCCCAGGGCCAGCGGCCCGGTGGGCGCCCCATGCACCCCACCACCGCCTTGCGCCCCGGCGATGTTCCCCCTGCCATCCCTCCCACCGAAGTCGCCCGCCGCGATCAGAAACGCGGCGGCAATCGTGAGCGCCACCGCGTCGAGGTCGAGGAGGAGAAGGCCCTACGCTTCAACAAGCGGCATGAGCCCGAGCAGGTCCTCGCTCCCAATCGCGAAATCACCATCTCCGAAGGCATCACCGTCAAGGAACTTTCTGAAAAACTCGGCATCCGCGCCAATCTCATCATCAAGAAGCTCGTCGATCGTAAGATCTTTGCCACCATCAACCAGACTCTGGATATGAAGCTCGCCGAGGACCTCTCCAAGGACTTCGGCGCCACCACCACCCAGATGACCTATGAGGAAGAATCCACCTTCGACCTCGAGATGGCCGAAGAATCTTCCGACATGATGCCCCGCCCGCCCGTGGTCACCATCATGGGCCACGTCGACCATGGGAAAACCTCCCTCCTCGACGCCATTCGCGAATCCAACGTCGTTGCCGGCGAGTTCGGCGGCATCACCCAACACATCGGCGCTTACGCCGTCGATAAGAACGGCAAGAAAATCGTCTTCATCGACACCCCGGGCCACGAAGCGTTCACCCGCATGCGAGCCCGCGGCGCCAAGGTCACCGATATTGTCGTCCTCGTCGTCGCCGCCGACGATGGTGTCATGCCCCAGACCCGCGAGGCCATTGACCATGCCCGCGCCGCCAAAGTCCCCATCATCGTCGCCATCAACAAGATCGACAAACCCGACGCCCACCCCGAGCGCATCAAACAGCAACTCACCGATCTCGGCCTCATGCCCGAAGATTGGGGCGGCGATACGGTCATGGTTCCCCTCTCCGCCAAACAGCGCCAGAATATCGATCTGCTCCTCGAGATGATCCTCCTCGTCGCCGATCTCCAGAACCTCCGCGCCAATCCCAACCGCCCCGCCGTCGGCACCGTGCTCGAAGCCCAACTCGATCGCGGCCGCGGCCCCGTCGCCACCGTTCTCGTCCGCAAGGGCACCGTCCGCGTCGGCGACTTCTTTATCTGCGGCTCGGTCTTCTCCCGTGTCCGCGCCATGTTCGATGACCGCGGCGAACCCCTCAAGGAAGCCGGCCCCTCCATGCCCGTCGAAGTGCTCGGCCTCGAGGTGGTTCCCGAAGTCGGTGACACCTTCCAGGTGGTCACTGACACCGCCAAGGCGAAACAGATCGTCGTCTACCGCGAAGCCAAGGAACGCGAGGAGCAGATGAAGAAGGGAGCCCGCGTCAGCCTCGAGGCTTTCGCCAAATCCCTTCGCGAGGGCGAGGTCAAGGAACTCAACATCATCCTCAAAGCCGATGTCGGCGGCACCTGCGAAGTTCTCTCCGACACCCTGCAAAAGCTCAGCACCGAAAAAGTCAAGGTGCGCGTCCTCCACACCGGCGTCGGAGCCATCACCGAAACCGATGTCCTCCTCGCCTCCGCCTCCAACGGCGTCATCGTCGGCTTCAACGTCCGCCCCGATAAGAACGCCACCGCTATCGCCGAGCAGGAAAAGGTGGATGTCCGCCTCCACACCATCATCTACGAGCTTACCGACGAGATTAAGAAGGCGATGGCTGGCTTGCTCGAACCCGTCATCAAGGAAACCTACCGCGGCAAAGCTGAGGTGCGCAACGTTTTCAAAATCACCAAAGTGGGCACCATCGCCGGCTGTTACGTGCTCGACGGAACCATTTCCCGCGATTGTTCCGCTCGCCTGCTGCGCGACAACATTGTGGTGCACACCGGTAAAATCGGCTCCCTTCGCCGGTTCAAAGACGATGTCAGCGAAGTCAAGACCGGATACGAATGCGGCATCGGTCTAGCCTCCTATGGCGACATCAAGCCCGGCGACATCATCGAAGCCTTCACCATCGAAAAACTGGCAGCGGAGATCTAGCCGCCTATCGCGAACCCGCCCTCTACAGCGAATCCACCGGTCTCGAGGAAGGCTCTCACCTTCCTCTTTCTAACCGTATTCCTCGATCTCCTCGGAGCAGGCATTCTCCTGCCCATCATCCCCTACCTCGTCCGCCAGTTCCGCAGTGACGCCACCACCATCGGCTTGCTCTCTCTCAGCTTCTCCGCCGCCCAGTTCCTGGCCGCCCCCATCCTCGGCGTCATGTCTGACCGCTTCGGCCGCCGCCCCGTCCTCCTCCTCAGCATTCTCGGCTCCGCCCTCGGCTACTTCCTCTTCGGACTCGCCGGCTCCCTCGCCGTCATGTACTTCTCCCGCATCCTCGATGGCTTCACCGGAGGCAACATCTCCACCGCCCAGGCCTACATCGCTGACGTCACCCTACCCGAAGACCGCGCGAAGAATTTCGGATTGATCGGAGCCGCCTTCGGACTCGGTTTCATCTTCGGCCCCGCCATCGGAGGCGCGCTCAGCCATATCAGCGTCCATGCTCCCGCCTATGGAGCCGGAGTCCTCTCCCTCGGCACCGCCTGCTTCGGCTACTTCGCCCTGCCCGAGTCCTTGCCCCATCACCAACGCCGGCCCCACGGTTTCCGTCTCGCGGACCTCAACCCTCTAACACCCCTCGGCGAATTGCTCCGCAGAGCCGAACTCCGCCTCCTCCTCGCCGCCCTCTTCCTCATCAACTTCGCCATGAGCGGACTCCAGAGCAACTTCTCCGTCTTCACCCTCGTCCGCCTCCACTACTCGCCCCAGCAGACCGCCATGGTGTTCGTCTACATCGGCCTCCTCGCCGCCCTCGTCCAGGGCTATCTCGTACGCCGCCTCAACCCCGTCCTCGGCGAACGCCGCATGGCCATCCTCGGCGTCTTCATGCTTTCCGCCGGTTTCCTCGGCATCGCCTTCTCCTACACCGCCTGGCAACTCCTCATCGCCATCGCCGGAGTCGCCGGCATCGGCTTCGCCACCACCGCCCAAACCGCCCTCCTCTCCCACCGCGTCTCCGCCCGCGAACAAGGCTGGCTCCTTGGCTCCACCCAATCTGTCCTCAGTCTCACCAGAGTCGCCGGCCCCCTCTACGCCGGAGCCATGTTCGACTTCCTCGGTCCCGGCGCCCCCTACTGGACCGGCTCCATCTTCCTCCTCGGCGCCCTGGCCCTCACCATCTTAGGCGCAACCGAATGATTCCCTTGCCTGGCTACCTTCTGGCAAAGACAGCCCCGCGCGTCATCACTACAAAGGGCGGGCACGAACGCGCATTGGCAATCGTCGAATCTCTGATACAGAAGGGCGAGCGCAACATGACACCCGAGGAGGACGCGCTTCTTGATCTGCTCACCAACCTCATTCGGGATTACGAGGCCACCGCGTATCCACCCCGCAAGAAATCCGCGCCGCGCGAGATGCTCGCATTTCTCCTGCAACGGCGCGGACTCTTGCCGAGAGATCTCTGGTTCGTTATTGGCTCAAAGAGCCGAGTGTCGGAGATCCTTGCCGGCAAGTGCTCCATCAGTAAGGGACAAGCAAAGAAACTAGCCGAGTTTTTTCATGTCGGCGTCGAATTATTTATTTAGGCTAGAGTTTGTGAGAGATGAATTCTCAGTTTCGGCTGTGCTAGAAACTAGAGCGGCCTAGAGCGCCGCCCAACCCAACCCAACCCAACCCAACCCAACCCATCCAATTCACCAGAACGTCGTTTCGTGCGGCGCATTGTTTGGCGCTGTCCTAAGCTCTTAATGGAGAACGGTGCTGCGCTCGGCCGCAGTCACATACTGCTCCGCATCATCCAGAAGTAGAAGCCGCTCTCTCAGGAGCCGCCGCACAACGTTTCTCACCGCGCGCACATATCCGTCGTGGTTCTGGTACCGTTCCTCAATCGAAAGCCGCGGATCGCCCTTGGCGAGACGCTCGCTTTGGGTTTGCGCAAAGGGGATCTGCTGGCCGGATGCATCGCACCCGTCGTCCGCGGCCGGACCATCTCGGAGGCCCCAACCGGTATAGGTTGCCAGAGGCGCCGCGATCTCGGGAAGTCTAATACCCGCTACATCGTTGCCGTCGGGATCAGTTCGCGGAACCAGGGCTGGATAAGCGTACTCCTTGATCGTGGGCGGGACAACCGTCAGCGTACCCGACGTAAGCCCGAAGTCGTAGAGGTCCCCAGTATGGGGAACGCCGGTGTATTTGATCCCGGGAATGTGGGGAAACCCGACCGACTCTCGTGGTAACGGCGACACGAGCGTGCCATCCGCCCGCCGAGGCAATCGGCTTTTCGGCGGTGGGAGACCCAACGTCACCCACTCGTCGAGAGCGGCCAGCAAGGCCCGCAGAGCTGGATCGGGAATGACCGGGTTCCTGGGCTGCTGGCAAATGCCGGCACCCGTGGCAGGGACGTGTGCGATGCTCGACAGCAGATAGATTCTGGTGTTCGGCGCCTCACGAAGGTCGAATCCGGAAGAGTCGGTGTGGAGAAGCGACCCCGCTTTGGCCCAGTATTCGTTCTCCGAGTTCACTTCAAAGATCTTCGGGCAGGTCGCAGTGGCCTGGCATTGGGCGAGGCGCCCGTCAGTCCGCCCCGTGACTGGATCGAAGATGATCTGGTTCGCGAATGGGAACTGCAGTTCCGGGTACCAGCGGTGGATATGCTGCCGGTGGGTTCGCCCAGGCTGGGCGAACCGGTAATTAAAGAATCCTCCGCTCCCTCCGCCGAGGTAGTTCAGCATCGCGTCCACCGCCTGACGGCCTCGCTCATCTTCGTTGAAGCCCAAATACAGAAAGTCGTGCAGGAGACGCGCGGGTTGGGAGACGGCGAACGTGTAGACATATTGCAGCCCGCCGCCAAGTGGGTTGGGTGTGCCGTCGTCATCGGCTGTTTCCCAATGCAGGAACGCGGCGAAGTCGCGCGTCGCGGCAAAGCCCAGCCCTGCCGCCAGCGGGTCCTTCGCGGGATAGGTGAATTCATAAAGTGTACCCGGTTGAAAGGGGGTTCCAGCAGGTAGCAACCGAATCGTCCTCGCGTCGGCATATTGCCATGCGGAGGCGGGAATGGACACCGGCGAATCAGCGTAGCGATTGCGAACCGTAAGGGTTGCCTGAGACTGGTCTAGCGTCGCCGCCGCATAGGTGAGCGCCCCAGTCATCGTTGTGCTGTTGTCGATGAAGAATTCCTCGAGCGCACGGCCGGTGATCGAAGATCCGTCCGGATTGGTAACTCTTGGGACGGTGATCGTCAGGAGGTTGTTCCCTGGCGCCACGCTTGCATCCCATCCACTCCATGCGATGGCGTATCCCTGGCGCATCAGGAAGCCGTTACCAGCGTCCGCGGTGGTCGTTGGATCGTTTCCTCCGGTGGGGCTGCTGTTGACACTGCCAAACGTGCCGCTGAGGGCCAGCTTGTTACCGCGGTTATTGATCTCGTAAAAGAGCTTGCCATTTCCCTTCGACAGATCGAGGGGCAACAAGAGGTAGATGTCCATGGAATACTCGACCATCCCCCTGGCATTACGCGGTGCGAGGCCGATATCGGTGATCACCGCGTTGTGAGGGTCGTTGGGATCGACTTCGCCGAATGCCTTCCCCACGATTTTCTTGTATTGTCCGGCATTGCCGAACGTGGCGCCTCCGAATGTCGGCGATTGCACGCTCGTAATCGTCACTCTGGTGATTCGGGCGCTTGCAGGCAGGGCGAAGCCACAGAAAAGAACACCGAGAACAAAGGTAAGGAATCTGCCAGAAGCTCTCGAAAGGCACGAATCTGGGATTAATAGATGCGATCGGAACACGGTCATGTCAAGGTCTCCTTCTTCTCCGGCACCAGTTTGCTTTGCGATGCCTGACATAGAATCCGAGAACGCAGCCTGAAAACCGTCAAACCACCATGAATTCTTTTGCTATATTGACCGGTATGGCGCGTCCTGAAAGACGCATTGTTCTCGCGGGTGAAAGCCCCGTCAGGTAAGTGCCGGAGCGCCCGGTAGCAGACTCCAGGCTAGCGTCGAAATGCGCCCGGTCGAAATTAAGGGCTGACCTCAAAGCTCTGCACGAACCTTCTCCCCATCTCAGCCACCCACCCGCCGAGCCATCCGAATACCCCTTTATCAAGCTCTTCGCCAGAACCCTCCCTACGGAATCATCCCCGCCTGGTAATCCAGCACCGATCGCTGCAACTGGTAGTCATACCGCGCGTTCGTCTCCGCTATCTGAGCCGTCGTCAGATTCAATTGCGCCTGGCTCAGTTCCACGATCGACCCCAAGCCCAGGTCGTACCGCCCCTGCGCCAACTCCAGCGCCAACCTCGCCTGCTCGAGCAGCTGTGCCGTCAGACCCCGCCGCTCAATCGCGTTCTGCACCCCCAGCCACGCCACCCGCACATCCCGCTCAATCCGGTTCGCCAGATCCCGCGTGCGCTGCTCCGCCGCCAGCGCCTGGTACTCCGCCTCATTCCTCCGCGCCCGGTACTGCCATCCGTTGAATATCGGAATGTTCATATTCAACCCCACCCCGCCGTACCGGTTCGCCACCTGCATGTCCCTCGCCGGAGCCACACCCGCCGTCGCCAGCATCCCGAATGCCGGATACATCAGCTTCTTTTCCGCCTTTGCAAACCGCAGCGCCGCATTGTGCTGCAGGCGCAGCAACCGCAATTCCGGCCTCGCCTGCATCGCCTGCTGCACATATTGCCCCAAATCGTTCGACATGTCCGGCGGCAGCGGAGCCTCCTCCAACTCCAGGCTCTGCGGCGTCGGAATCCCCATCGCCGATACCAGTTCCGCCTTTGCCGCCTGCATCTGATTCTGCTGCGTCGACAGCAGCAGCTTCGCATCCGCCAGGTTCACACTCGCAAACCGCACATCCAACTCCGATTTCAGCCGGTTCTTCGCCATCGTCTGCACCTGGTCCAACAGCACCTGCCGCGTGCTCACCGTCTGCTCGGCCACCTTCACCAACGCTCCGGCCCGCAGCGCCGAAAAGTAGGTCCGCCTCACCAGCAGAATCAAGTCGTCCTTCGTCGCCGTCGTGCTCTGCGCCTGCGCCTGCGCCCGCAATCGCGCCGACTCCACCAGATCTCCCGTACGCCCGAAGTCGTACACCATCTGGCTCAACGTCACCCCGGTCCCAAACCGGCTGTACAGCGCCGGATTGTTCAACGCCCCCGCCGCAATGCGGCTTCCGCCATCCGCGCCCACCCCCGTCACGGAACCAAAGAACGTCGGATAGTAAGCCGCTCTCAACTCCAGCGGCGTCTGCGCCGCCGCCTGCTCCAAAAATCGCGACGAAGACAACTGCGGGTTATTCTTCAAAGCGAATTGCTCCGCTTCCTCCAGAGTCAGCCGCATCGCCGCCTGTTGCGCCCACAACGGGCCCCCACACAGAATCAGAACCCAATAAACTCCGCGCACTCGCGCCTCCTCAAGAACTACCTCTTACCTTTAACGGCCTTAAACTGCGCAAAGAGCAATCGTCTCTCGCCAGCCCCAACACCTAAAACTCTGCGGCCTCTGCGTCGAAAATTCGTTACCGGCGCCGCTCGCACCCGAAAGAAGTTCTTTCCTGTACGGGTCAGTCCATGAAGGGCTGACCTCAAAGCTCCGCGAGACCCTTCTTCCTCGCCCCAGCACGAATCCCCATGCCCCTTATGCATACCGCCGCAAGTTCGCTTCCTCTATCCCCCAGCCCCTACTGGCGCCCCTGCTCTGCGTGAACCCTCCCCGTAACCCCATCGCTGGCCTAGTGCGCCTCCTGCCGTCCGTGGATCACCACGTATGCTGCGGGAACCAGAAAAACCGTGACGATCACCGACACCGTCAGACCCCCCACAATCGCCCGCGCCAGCGGCGCAAACGCCTCGCTGCCTTCCCCCAGCTTCAACGCCATCGGCAGCAGCCCGATGATCGTCGCCAATGACGTCATCAGCACCGGCCTCAGCCGGATCCGGCATGCCAGCGGCACCGCTTCCTTCATCGCCATCCCATCCGAGATCAGCCGGTGCGTGAACTCCACAATCAGAATGCTGTTCGACACCGCAATTCCCACCAGCATGATCAGCCCCATCAGCGACATCACGTTCAAAGTCGTGCCCGTCAGCGCCATCGTCAGCACCACCCCCGATATCGCCGGCGGCACAGCCAGCAGAATCAGCGCCGGATCCACAAAAGACTTGAACTGCGCCACCAGAATCAGGTACAGCAGCACCACCGACATCCCCAGCCCGATCGCGAAACTCTTGAACGACGTCCGCATCCCCTGCACCATCCCGCGCAGGTTCACCCTCACGCCTCCCGGCAGCTTCGTCTCCCGGATGATGTCATCCACCGCGTTCGCCACCCGGCTCAGATCCTCCCCCGCCGTGCGCACGTACACATCAATCACCTTCTGCAACTGGTAGTGATCCACCTCCGTCGGCCCCTGCGTCCGCTGAATTTCTGTCACCGCATCCAGCCTCACTCCGTTCGCCTGCCCCGGCGACCGCAGCGGTATCGCCCGGAAATCTTCCAGATTTCTCACCTGCGTCTCCGGATATTGCACCGTGAGCAGATAGTCCACCCCCGATCGCGGATCAATCCAGTATCCCGGCGCGATCATCTGGTTCGATCCCACCGCCGTGATGATGTTCTGCACAATCTCCTTCTGGTTCAATCCCACCTTGCCCGAGCGCGTGCGGTCGATGTTGATCCGCAGCGACGGATAGTCGATGTCCTGCGGCACGTACACATCGCTCACCCCATGCAAAGCCCGGATCTTCGTCTGCAATTCGAGCGCTACCTCGTAGTTTCGCTTCAGGTTCGAACCCGACACCTGCACATCGATCGGTGCCGCCAGTCCCATATTCAATACGGCATCCACCAGGCTCCCTGTCTGGAAGAACGTGCTCAACTCCGGCATCTCCGCCGCCAGCTTTCCACGCAAACGCGCCATGTATTCGAAACTCGACGTGCTCCTCTCCGGCTTCAGACTCACCTGCACGAAAGCCGAATGCATCCCCGAATTCGAAGAGTAGATCGCCGCCAGATCCGGCGTAATGCCGATGTTCGACACAATGACATCGACCTCTTCCTTCGGTATCACCTCCCGAACCAGCCGCTCCACTTTCTCTACTTCCCCCTCGGTAACCGCCAGCCTCGTCCCCGAAGGCGCCTTCAGGTTGATCACAAACATCCCCGCGTCCGTCTGCGGGAAAAATGCCATCCCGATGTAGGGAACCAGCACGAACACCGCTCCGCACAGCAGCAGCATCGCCAGCAGCGCCGTCTTCGGAACCTGCACCGTCCGCTTCGCCAGCGCATCATAACCCCTCAGAAAAGCCTCGAACCCCTTGTTGAACACCTGATTGAACAAATCGCCGAAACTCAGCTTCCCCTGGCCTTCCCCGTTCGTGTGATGCGCCTTCAGATACCTCGAACAGAACAACGGCACTACCGTGATCGCCACGAAATAGGAAATCAACAGCGAGATGATCACCGCCATCGCCAGCGCTCCGAACAGATACTTGCTCACCCCGTAAAGAAAACTCACCGGAAAGAACACCACCGCCGTCGTCAGCGTCGCCGCCAGCACCGGCAGCGCCACCTCCGTCCCGCCCTTCTCCGCCGCCACCGCCGGCGGTTCCCCCATCTCCAGGTGCCGGTAGATGTTCTCCAGCACCACCACCGAGTTGTCGATCAGCCGCGAAAACGCCAGCGCCAGTCCGCCCAGCACCATCGTGTTCACCGTGCTCTTGCTCATGAACAGCACGAAAAAGGTCGCCAGCGCCGACAGCGGAATCGAGAACAACACCGCCACCGTCGCCCGCATGCTCCCCAGAAAGATCAGGATCATCAGCGACGTCAATACCAGCCCGATCGCGCCCTCGTGCAGCAGCGTCTCGATCGCCGTCTTCACAAACCGCGATTGGTCGAACACCACCTGCGTCACCAGGCTCTGCGGCGTGTCGATCAGGTCCCCCACCACGCTCCGCACTCCCTCCACAATCGAAATTGTGTTCGTGTCCCCGCCCTGCTTCAATATCGGCAGGTACACCGAGCGCTGGTTGTCCACCCGTACGATACTCGTCTGAATCTGCTGCGCGTCTTTCGCTACCCCAAGGTCCGAAATTCGCACCGGAGCCCCGTTCACCACCTTCACCGGCAGATCATTGATGTCCGCCACCTTCTCCACCAGGCTGTTCGTATAGAGGTTGTAATCTCTCCCCCCAATCTGAATATCGCCCGCCGGAAGTATCAGGTTCGAGTCGTTCACCGCCCGCACTACGTCCATCGGGCTCATGTGATACGCCTCCAGCTTCAGTGGATCCGCGTAGATCATCACCTGCCGGTACCGCCCCCCGAACGGCTGCGGCACGCTCGCCCCCGGCACCACCGCCACCTGGTTTCTCACGTTGTATTGCGCCAGGTCCCGTAATCCCGTCTCCGTCAGCCCCTCCCCCTTGAACGTCACCAGACACACCGGCAGGCTCGATGCGTCGGACTTCAGCACCACTGGTGGAAGCGTCCCCGGCGGCAGCCGCCGCAGGTTCGCCATCGCCAAATTCGATATCGTTGTCACCGCCGAATCGGCGTCGCTCCCCGGCTGAAAAAATACCTTGATAATGCTCACCCCGGGCAGGGAACGCGATTCGATATGATCCACGTTGCTCGCCAGCGTGAAAAACCGTTCAAACCGGCCCGTGATGTCCGCCTCGATCTGCTCCGGCGGCATCCCGTTGTAAAACGTCGCCACCGCCACCACCGGAATGTTCATCGTCGGGAACATGTCCACCGGCATCTGCACCACGCTGCTCACACCCACCACCAGCGTCACCAGGCACAGCACGATAATGAAGTACGGAGTTTGAATTGCAAAGCGGGACACGGTTTACTTCCCTCCCGCCGCTTCGAGCGTGACTTCTTTCGGCGCCACCAACTGCCCGACCCGCAACTGATCCCGCCGCCCGATCACCACCATGTCCCCCTTCTCCAATCCGGCGATCACCTGCCGGTGGTGCGGGGTCTCGATCCCACCCTTGATCTCGCGCCGCTCCAGCCTGTTGTCCGGTTTCACCAACATCACCGACAGCTTCTCCCCTTCGTGGTCCACCGCCCCTACCGGTACCGCCAGCGCCTTCGGTATCTCCTTCAACGTGATCACCGCCTCCGCGAACATCCCCGGCACCAGCGTGCTCTTCGGGTTCTCCACGTCCACTTCCGTATCCATCGTTCGCGTCGCCACATTCACCCGCTCCGAAATTCGCGATACCCGCCCCGGAAATGTCCGCCCCAGCGACTGCACCCTTATCTCCACCGCCGCTCCCAGCCGCACCTGGCTCACCGCCGATTCCGGCACCGGCAGCACCAGCCGCAGCGTGCTGTTCTGTGATAACCGCACCAGCGGCATCGCCTGCGTGTGCGACGAAGTCCCCGCCTGGATCAATCCCCCGTTGTCCGCATACCGCTTCGACACCACCCCCGCGAAAGGAGCCACCACCTGTAAGTAGCTTTCGAGCGTCCGCGTCTTCGCCGCTTCCGCTTCGTTCACCTCCACTGCCTTCAACGCCGCTGACAATGCCGATTTCGCCCCGTCCACCTGCGACGCCGCTACCCGTGCCTTCCCTTGCGCGTCATCCACTTCCTGCTGCGCCACCATCCCCGGCTTGGTCTCGAACACCGCCGTCAGCCGTTCGCTCGTCAACTTCGCCAGTTGATACGCCGCCTCCGCCCGCTGCACTTCGTTCTTCGCCCGGTCCACATCCGCCTTGCTGCGCTCAATCGCCGCCAGAACCCGCACCAGGTCGTCGTGCATCTCCGGCACCTCCAGCGTCGCCAGCACCTGGCCCTGCTTCACCCAATCCCCAACGTCCACGTACATCTTCTTGATGTAGCCCGAAACTTTCGCCATCACCTCCACTTCCTGGTACGGCTTGAACTCCGCCGTCAACACCAGTTCTTGCGCCATCGGCTCCATCGTCGTCTTCGCCACCGCTACCGTCTGTTTGCCCGGAGTCGATGCCGCGGTCACCGTCCCGGGCTGTTTGGATTTCGAGCAACCGGCCGCAACTATGACAGCCGCTATGAGTACGCTACGTATCTTTGCCATACTGCTCACATTCCTCTTACTGCCGCTTTCAGCCGTTCCAGTGAAAAATTGGAGGAGCGGCAGAGATCAATAATCTTACGCTCTTTGGCAACAATCTCTTTCGCCGCAATCGGAAGGTCCTCCACAATCTCCATCGGTATCTTGAGCAAACCGTGGCAGTCCACCGCCACCACTTCCCCGCACGATACCTCCAGCCCGAACAAACTCACCGGTTCCCCATGATCCACCATGTGCGCATAGGCGTGCGACACCGTCGCCGCGCTCGCATACAGCGGAAACTCCATCTCCCGCACCGCCGGCAAATCCCTCACCGCCCCGTTCGTTACCGCCGCCGCGCACTCCATCGCCGCAAGTATCGCCGAGTGCACCTCCCCCATGAACGACCCCAATCCCGGTGTGCCGTCCAGGTCCTCGATCAGCACAATCCGCGGAGCCTCCACCGAATCAATCAGCTTCCACCAGTCCGTCCGCTCATAGTAGGACTGCCCCGTCATCGGTGGATTCGCCGTCTTCACCCGGCACGTCACCGCGCGCCCTAGCGCGGTCGGATAGTCGCCCGTGAAACACCGCAGTCCCGGCCGCGTGAAACCTTCGTTCTTCAACCGCAGCCCGAATCGCTCAATCGCGTTCGCAATCGCACAGGTGTCGAACTGCCGCAATTCCTCGAGGGCCTTGCTCATCATGCCGCAATGATTCTCCTTCATGCCGGCGCGGCCGGCCGCCCTTCGCCCTATCCCGATCTTAAACTTTCTAAACTATCATGCCCGCTTCCACCACCGGTGTATCTTTCGATCATCGCGCCTTGTCCTTTGGGTCATCCCCCTCATCCACCCCCGCCTCATCCCGTCCTGTGACTAAGATCACTGACCTTTTAGTATGGATAGGCCATCCTGGGTTCATGTCAAACCAAGAATTGGATTTGCGCGCTATCCCTCACGGCCAGCGGCATGGGCTTGTTTTTGCTGCTTTCGATGCGTTGAAGGTGGATGAATCGTTTGTCCTCGTCAATGACCACGATCCCAATCCGCTACGCATGCAGATGGATTTCATGCGCCACGGCCAACTTGGCTGGGAGTACCTCGAACGCGGCCCGGAAGCGTTTCGAGTAAAGATCAGCCGGGTCGCCGAGGCGCCTCGAAAGGGCTAGGGCCAATACTGTTCATTTAGCAAGCAGAGCAAGGTGGGATAGGCCTCCGGCCTGTCTTCTTCATGCTGACGTATTTCGTCTCGCCCCTCAAGTGAACAGTATTGGGGCTAGGGCAGGCGGCAAATTCCGTTTACCGAATACTGAAGCGAAGCAGTCCACATACCATCATCACCAGCCCCGGCCCATTGCTCAGCGCGGAACCTGTGTGAGGGGCGGATTTGGGTATCGGTCCGCTTATGTCATGGATCCGGCCCGAACTGCAAGCGGAGCACTCCACGTCGCAAGTGCTCCGCTTGCGCAGTTTCCACAGGCAGCGCATCAACTCGCCAGCAACTCCACCCCTTCCTCCATCGCCTCCTGGCAGCGCACACAATAGCGCGACCACGGCAGCGCGCGCAGCCGCTTCACCGCAATCGTCTCTTCGCACCGGCGGCACTGCCCGTATGTCCCTTCATCGATCTCCCGAAGCGCGTGCCTCACCCGCTCCAGCATCCCCGACGCCATATCCAGATCCCTTACTACCAGTTCCCGTTCCGCCATGTTCCACGCCTGGTCAATCGTATCCCCACGCGGGTCCGCATCGAGCGCCTCTCGCCTCACGCGCAGTTGCCGCTCCAACTCCATCTGCTTCCTCCGGAGCACCTTCTGGAATTCATTCCTCTGTTCCGCTCTCATCCTTTGGAAGTCTCCTTTCTTCAGTGAGATTCCATCGTACCCGCCACGGTCCCTCCCTTCCTATCCCTGGCTCGCTGGATCTTCCCCTCGAAATCCGGTGAGACGCTACCCAACCTCGATTCAGCCGAAAAATACACCCTTTCCTGTATAGCCCTCCGCCCGCTCCCTCCTCAGAATGTGGAAGTGGGGAGAGTTCCGTGTTCCGCAGCCTGACATCTTTGTATGGTTACGCGCTCACCGCCGCCGGAGCCGAAATCGGAACCGTCCACAACTTCTTCTTCGACGACCTCCGCTGGAACATCCGCTACCTCGTCGTCGAAACCGGAAGCTGGCTCCGGAGCCGCAAAGTCCTCATCGATCCCGTCGCCCTCGGCCGGCCCGATTTTGCCCACCGCTCCCTCCCGGTCTGCCTTACCCCGGATCAGGTCCGCAAAAGCCCCGATGTCGACACCGAAAAGCCCGTCTCCCGCCGCTTCCAGATTGCCCTCCACCAGCACTTCGGCTGGCCCCGCTATTGGATGCCTGAACCCGTCCTCGGCATGACCCCCGTCCCCGCCGGCCCCACCCCCGTCATCCCCATCAATGAGGAGGGCGACCCGCACCTCCGCAGCGCCCGCGAGATCACCGGCTACTCCGTTCGCGCCTCCGACGGCCCCGCCGGCGACGTCACTGACTTCGTCCTCGACGACCGCAAGTGGATCATCCGCCGCCTCGTCATCGCCCTCGACGACCGCCTCTCCCGCGGCCGCGAGGTCCTCCTTCGCCCCTCCGCCGTCGAGTCCATCTCCTGGAAATCTGAACTCATCGTCCTCGACCTCTCCCGCGATCGCCTCACCCGTTGTCTTCGTTATGACCCTGCCCTCCCCGTCAACCGCGTTCGCGAAATCCGCCGCTACGACTTCTATGGCCGCCCCGTCCAACAAACTCATTCCACACGGCCCCGTGTTCCCGAAACATCAAAGCGAAAGGAAGGTTAACCGCTCATGAACTCTACCCCCGTCCGCCGCCTGCTTCCTCTGCTGTGGCTCCTCCCCCCCTCCGCCTTCGCCCAGGAAGCCCAGGACATCCTCGCCAAAGTCGCCCAAAACTACCAAAACATGAAGAACTTCCACTTCGAAGGCGCCACCCTCTCCGAAACCAAAGCCAAAGGCGTCGATACCACCAACGAAACCCAGTTCGTCGTCGCCTACACCGAACCCGACAAATTCCGCGTCGAGCTTCGCTACCCCACCGCCGGAAACTGGATCCGCCTCTCCGATGGCAAGAATCTCTACGATTTCCGCACCACTTCCAAAGACCGCAAAAAGGAAGACTACGATCCTTCCGATCTCCGCATCCTCAAAGGCTCCCCCATCAGCGGCTACGAATTCATTGATCGCGTCAACACCGCCAAATTGGCCGGCTCGGAATCCGTCTCCGTGGACGGCAAGGATGTCGATTGCTTTGTCATCGAAGCCGATCGGACCGGACAGACCGTGCTTCCCGGCATGAAGGCACTTCCCACCCGCTACTGGGTGGACAAGGCGCGCCTCATTGTCCTCCGCCAGGTGGGTGGCTCAAAGTCCGAAGACTCCGCCTCCGTCAACTCCACCGAAAACACACGCACCATCACCATCACCGTCGCCCACGTGAACGAACCCGTACCCGAAACGCTCTTCGCCCTCAACCCCGGCAAGTGATACCATATCCCCCATAACGTCGTAACGGGAATGGTTCGTTGGGTGAAAACTCCGTATGCCGCCTTGGCGGCCATGGCGCTGCTTTGCGTCCTCGCCTACTGGCGTGCCCTCTCTCTCCCCTTCATCTCCGACGACTACCTCCAGATCCGCCTCGCCCGCGATTTCGGACCCCTCTCCGGCTGGAAAGCCCTTGCCGCCGACGCCCTCTACCGCTGCCGCGCCACCTCCCTCATCCTCACCTACTGGACCGAACGCGCCTTCGGCCTCAACCCCCTCGCCTTCAACTGCTCCAGCCTCCTCCTCCACATCCTCAATACCTGGCTCGTCTTCGCCTTCGGAGCCTGGCGTCTCATCGGCTGGCGCGCCTCCGCCGCGGCCGCCTGCTTCTTCGCCGTCTACCACGGCCACCAGGAAGCCGTCATCTGGTACGCTGCCTTACCGGAGCTTCTTGTCTTTTTCTTCGCCGCCGCTTCCTTCCTCCTCTGGATCCTCTGGCTCCGCTCCGAAACCTCCCTTCGCCTCTATCTCGCCTCGCTCGCCGCCTTCCTCCTCGCCCTCCTCTCCAAGGAATCCGCCGTCGTCGTCCCCCCGCTCCTCGTGCTCGTCCTCCTCGTCGAGCGAAAATCCCTCCGCCGCTTCTACCGCCCGCTGCTCCCCTTTGCCGCCCTCTCCATCGTCTACTTCGCCCTCTCCTTCGCCGCTCGCCAGCATCACCTCCACTACAACGACGGCACCTTCTCCCTCCACGCCCCCTTCTACTGGATCGAGTTCCGCAGCATCGTCCGCCTCCTCTGGGTCTGGGGCTTCGTGAGCCTTGCCGCTCTCGCCGCCTGGCGCGCCTCCCAGTGGCTCCCTCTCCTCAAAATCGCCGCCGCCTGGATCCTCTGCACTCTCCTCCCTTACTGCTTCCTCACCTACATGCCCTTCGTCCCCAGCCGCCACACCTACCTCGCCAGCGCCGGATTGAGCTTCCTCGTCGCCGCTGCTTTCCTCACCTTCGCCGGCCGCTTCCGCGCCCGCCCCGCACTCGTCTGTTCCCTCGCCGCCCTCATCATCATTCCCCACTGCGCTTACCTCTGGACCAGAAAGCAGCGCCAGTTCCTCGAACGCGCCGCCCCCACGGAACTCCTCATCGATCATGCCCGCTTCACCCGCGGTCCCATCCGCCTCCGGTGCTTCCCCTACCACATCTCCATCGCCCAATCCGCGCTCGACACCCGCCTCGGTCCCGGCTATCAGGTCGAACTCGTCAAGCAACACGCTTCCCTCGACCTCTGCCTCTTGCGCCCTTGACGCGAATCCCTCCATACCGGCCTTTCTCCCGCCTCCTCCTGCCTTTTCGGGATGCCGCTCCGTACCCCTTTTCTCCAAACTGAGAGGCAAGGAGATCCTCATGGCCGACTTCTATCAAACGGGAATCATCACCGCTCTGCACCGCCTCAGCCCCGGCGGCCTCGAACGCCTCGAACGCGAATTGGAGCGCTTCTCCACCGTCCTCCCCATCGGGCTCGTGCTGCCGGCCTTGTACTCCGAATTCAAAACCCCCGCCATGCGCCAGATCGTCGGCCAGCTCTCCCAGGTCCGCTACCTCAACCAGATCGTCGTCAGCCTCGGCCGCGCCAACGAGGATCAGTTCCTCCACGCCCGTGAGTTCTTCGAAAACGTGCCCACCCCCGTCACCGTCCTCTGGAACGACAGCCCGCGCCTCCGCGAACTCTACACCCTCCTCGACTCGAGCGGACTCTCCGCCGGAGCCGACGGCAAGGGCCGTTCCTGCTGGATGGCTTACGGCTATCTCCTCGCCCGCGGCCAGTGCGAAGTCATCGCCCTTCACGATTGCGACATCGTCAACTACAACCGCGACCTCCTCGCCCGCCTCTGCTATCCTGTCGCCAACCCCAACCTCGGCATGGAATTCTGCAAGGGCTTCTACGCCCGCGTCAGCAACGTCATGCACGGCCGCGTCACCCGCCTCTTTGTCACGCCCCTCATCCGCGCCATGCAGAGCATCACTCCCAACGTGCCCTTCCTTCAGTACCTCGACAGCTTCCGCTATCCCCTCGCCGGCGAGTTCGCCATGCGCCTCAACCTCGCGCGCGTCAACCGCATCCCCGGCGATTGGGGACTCGAAGTCGGCGTCCTCGCCGAGGTCCATCGCAACTGCTCCCCCAGCCGTACCTGCCAGGTGGATCTCGCCGACAATTACGAACACAAGCATCAGGATCTCTCCCCGGACGACCCCTCCAAAGGTCTCCGCCGCATGAGCTGCGACGTCGCCAAATCCCTCTTCCGCACCCTCGCCGGCGAAGGCGTCGTCCTCGGCCCCGATCACTTCCGCACACTCCAGGTCCGCTACGTCCGCCTCGCTGAAGACACCATCAACCGCTACTACGCCGACGCCATGCTCAACGGGCTCGACTTTGACCGCCACGCCGAGGAACTCGCTGTCGCCACCTTCGCCGTCAGTCTCCGCCAGGCCGCCGAAGAGTTCACCGCCGATCCCCTCGGCCTCCCACTCATCCCCAATTGGAACCGCGTCATCGCCGCCTTCCCCGATTTCTTCTCCCGTCTCGAGCAGGCCGTCCACCTCGATAGCCTTCTCTCGCCGGCGGAGGCGGCTTGACCCCCTCATGCCGAGCGATCCCACCGGCCTTCTCCCCGCGGAAGCCTTGAGCGCCGTCACCTCCATCCGCGGAGCCGACATCGTCATCGGCATCCCCAGCTACAACAACGCCCGCACTATCGGCCACGTCGTCTACGCCGCCCACGCCGGCCTCGCCAAGTACTTCCCCCAGTTCACCGGCGTCATCGTCAACTCCGATGGCGGCTCCCGCGACGAGACCCGCAACATCGTCCTCTCCTCCGGGTCCCCCGACACCCATGTCCTCATGGTCTCCACCCCGCTCAAGCCCGTCCACCGCCTCTCCTTCCCCTACCACGGCATCCCCGGCAAGGGCAGCGCCTTCCGCCTCATCTTTCAAATGGCCGAATCCCTCGGCGCAAAAGCCTGCGCCGTCGTCGATTCCGACCTCCGCTCCATCACCCCCGAATGGATCGAACTCCTCGTCCGCCCAGTCCTCCACAACAGCTACGACTTCGTCGCCCCTTACTACCACCGCCATAAATACGACGGCACCATCACCAACAGCATCGTCTACCCCCTCACCCGCGCCCTCTATGGCCAGCGCGTCCGCCAGCCCATTGGCGGCGATTTCGGTGTCTCCCGCGATCTCATCTCCCGCTACCTCTCGCGCCAGGATTGGGAAACCGATGTCGCCCGCTACGGCATCGACATCTGGATGACCACCATCGCCGTCGCCGAAGGCTTCCGCGTCTGCCAGAGCTTCCTCGGAGCCAAACTCCACGATGCCAAGGACCCCGGCGCCGACCTCAGCGCCATGCTCCAGCAAGTCGTCGGCAGCGTCTTCGCCCTCATGCAGGAATATTCCGGCGTCTGGAGCACCCGTTCCGGCAGCCGCGATGTCGACCTCTTCGGCTTCCGCTACGACGTCGGCCTCGACCCCGTCGAAGTCAACCTCGACCGCATGATCAATGCCTTCCGCAACGCCTGCGAGCAGTTACACGAAATCTGGGCCATCGCCCTCCAACCCGCCACCCTCTCCGAACTCCTCCAACTCGGCCGCGCCCTCTCCGCCGGTTCCCCCTTTCACCTCGAGGACTCCCTCTGGGTGCGTGTCATCTACGAATTCGCCTCCGCCATCCAACGCAAGCCCATCGAACGCATCCACCTCCTCAAATCCCTCACCCCCCTCTACCTCGCCCGCGTTGCTTCCTTCGTCGAGGAAACCCGCAACATGACCGCCTCCGAAGTCGAGCAGCGCATCGAAGAACTCTGCCTCTCCTTCGAGGAAGGCAAACCCTATCTCTCCGCCTTGTGGGCAGGCCAACCCCTTCCCCCGCTCTCCCTGCGCGAGCCGCAATCGGCGCCGCCGGGTTTGGAGGTTTCGAAATCATGATCCGTACATTGCAGGAAGTGTTCAATCGGGCTGTGGAGAACCTTTACTTCCAGGTCACCACCTATCTCCCGCCCCTCCTCGTCGCCCTCTTCATCCTCCTCTTCGCCTATGCCCTCGCCCGCTCCATCCGCTGGCTCCTCCTCCGCGCCTTCAAGGGCCTCGCCGCCGACCGCTTCCTCGAGGAAAGCGGCCTCTCGTCCCTCTTCGCCCGCGCCGGCCGCCTCCGCGCCGCCGCCCTCCTCGCCGCTTTCGTCTACTGGGCCATCTTCGTCATCGCCGCCCTCACCGCCCTCAATGTCTTCGACACCAAGCTCACCTCCCAAATCGTCGAAGGCACCGTCTTCCTCTTCCCCAAACTCCTCACTGCCGGAGCCATCCTCCTCGCCGGCGTCTGGCTCGGCCACTACTTCGGCCACAGCGTCCTCCTCTGGGCCTGCAACGAAGAACTCCCCCGCCCGCGCCTCCTCGCCTCCATCACCCGCACCACCATCGTCTTCGTCTCCGTAGTCGTCGCCGCCGATGCCCTCAACTTCGCTCGCAACGTCTTCCTCGCCGCCTTCATCATCCTCGCCGGAGCCGCAGCCCTCGCCGCCAGCCTCGCCTTCGGCCTCGGCGGCCGCCGCGCCTTCGAACATTACCTCGAACGCCGCTCCCACTCCCGCGCCGAAACCGAAAAATCCTTCTTCCAACACCTCTAAACGGGGATGCCGCAAAGTTGCCCCATCGCAGCGTGCTGATATCCAATGGTCGATAAGCGGCGAGAACAGGCCGGTGGAAGCCAGAACGCTTCATGACCGGCATGCGGACGGCGAGTGCCCCATGGCCTTCTGCCAATCCGCTACTGAACACCCTCCATCAGCATGAGATCGCTGCCGTTGCGATCGAGTTGCGAAAACAACAGGAAACTCTCGTCCCGCGAAGCCGAGAGCCCTATGGATAGGGGCTTGGAGAGCGTGGTGATCTTTCTTGTGACGCCTGTTGCAAAATCGTAAAAGTACAAGGACCTGCTCGGGGGATCTGTGCGGTCTCCCACTGCGCCGAAGGAAACAAACACACCGTAGTAGATCCCGGTCTTGGAAATGTCGAACGCGAGTAGGCTCGCGCCATCCGTTACGAGGTGTTTCTGGCTTTCGTCCGGAACGTTATCCCTCAGTGGCAGGACCCATAAGCGTCCGTCTTCGGCCGAGAAGTAGGAAAAGAACTTACCGTCGGGCGATTCGCGCCCCCCAATTCCTCCGTTACGAGTCACTCGTATCTCTTGCCCTCCGGAAAGAGGCTTCTTCCACACGTCAAACCTGCCGTCCCGCTCCGAAGAGAAGTAGATAAACTTTCCGTCTGCGGACCAGGTGGGCAGTTTGTTCTTCCCCGTGTTCGTCATCCTTGTAGGAGAGCCTCCGCCCGCCGGCACAATGCAGATATCAAAGCGGTCATTCAAGACGGTGTCGTAAGCAATCAGGCTCCCGTCGGGAGACCAACGCGGCGAACCGGCGAAGCCCTCATGATAATTGGTGAGCTGGGTCGGCCGTGACCCGTCACTGTCAGCGACCCAGATCTGCTCCGTGCCTGACCGCGTGGATGTGAAAGCGACATGACGGCCATCCGCGGATAACGCCATCGACCCGTCAAACCTGGAAGAGGAAATGAGCCGCGCCGGAGGCCCACCGGATACTCCCGGCCCATCGAGAGGAAGCCTCCAGATATTCGCATCGTAGGTCACCTCGGCGTACACGAGTCGTCCACCTCGCGACACGGCGGGTACAAAGGCGGAGTGCCCGGTATTTGGAATGGGCAACGGATCCTCACTACCGTCGGCGCGCACTCGCCATAACGCCCCCGTACCGGCACTCGTATGACGCTGGAAAACAATATATTTCTGATCGGGATTCCATGCCTGCGACCTTATCGTTGCACCTGCTTCGCGAGTAAGCGGTCGGGGCCGCCCTTTCGGTTTCAATCCGTCAAGATCGACGACATGTAGCCTCCCGGAACGGGTGAACGCCAGTTGACCTCCGTCAGGCGAGAACGCCGCTCCGCGATCTATCCCATCCTCGGCGGGCCGCTCCAGCAGTAACCGCGATTCCCCGGTTTCCAGGGAAATCAGGTACAATCCCGGAACCGGCGCTCCATCGTCCCGCACCGCGAGCCACTTGCTGTCACCGGTCCAGGCCAGGGTCGGTCCTGCGTACTGGCCGCTGAAAACCGTCTCCCGGACTCTCCGCTCCACGCCGCCAAGGGCCGGAACTACGTAGACGTCACCTTGGAAATGCGCTGCGGTTCTCCGAACGAAGGCGATCCAGCGTCCGTCCGGTGACCATGCCGGGGCATCATCCCGTGCCGGGTCCGATGTCAACCTCAGCGGTTCTCCTGTGCCCACTACCTTGACATAGATATCGGCGTTGTTTTCCTCGGGGCCATCCCATACGAAGGCCACTTGAGATCCGTCGGGCGAGAATGCAGGCATGCTCTCTGAGCCCGTGTAGGAAGTGAGTGGAACCGGTACTGTTCCTGTTTTCAACGCACTGGCACTCCGGTCCCATGTTCCGATCACAACTGAGGCACACAAGCTGAGGAACGCTGCAACCACCCAGAGCGTCACTGGTCTTCTGGAATGTACTGGGATGGAAACTGAAACCTCTGCGGCGGCTGCATCAGTCGGCAGCCCCGTGGGACCGTCTGGGGAAGGAGCAGTGTGCGGGTGTGCACTGGTGTGAGGCCCGACGAGTTCAACCGGGCCCACAAGTCGATAGCCTCGGCGGGCCATGGTCTCGATGAAGCGAGGCGTCCCCGCCGCGTCGTTGAGAGCCTGCCGGATTTTTGCAACCGCGGCATTCAGGCTGTGCTCGAAATCGACATGAGTGCCGTCCGGCCACAACTTCTGGCGAAGTTCGTCGCGTGTAACAATTTCGCCACGACGGTCGAGCAGCAGGGTAAGAATCTGGAATGGTTGTTCCTGCAACTTTACACGAAGGCCAAGTTTCTTGAGTACCCCGGATGTCCGGTCCAGTTCGAACCCGCCAAATCGAGCTTGGCTCCAACGTGGGTCGCAGTCGGCCATCGGTTGTTGATTGTAACACTCGACGCTTTCCAGGAAAATCCGTCAATGTTCTTTGGATTCGTCGAGCTGCGGCTACCACGCTCAAGGCGCGATGCCGCACGGTCAGTGCTCGGAACACCAGGTTCAGCGCAGTTGACATCTTGATGCAAATCCTTCCGGATCATGGCGCTGCATCGCGACTTACAGTTTCAGAACAGATGACGAGCCGGGCATGGAAGGGCTGGTGCCGTTTCTCCATGATTGCCTCATGCCAAACACCAGAGCAAACACGATCGCAATCATACGAGCCGCTTCCCTCTCACTAACGCTAACTGTGGGTTTCCTATTGCAGGCCCAGACTGTGGCGGAGAAACCTTGGGAGCGCGAACTGATGGCGGCGCGCGCTTTGTACGACCAGGGACGATATACGGAGGCGGAGCAGTCATTGGAGCCCGTCGCGAAATGGGCTGGCGAAGCCGCTCCGGCAGAGCTCCACCTTGCCGGCTTGCTGGGTGAGATCGGCGGCCTATACTTCGAACTTGGCCGCTTTGAAGAAGGGAAACTGCATCTGGAGCGGAGTCTGCTTCTTTGGGACCAGCAGGTATCGAGGCCTGAATCCGGCCGTTTGCGAACCGTGAACCAATTGATCGCCCTCTACACCGAGACCGGGCGGTTCAGCCGGGCTCAGAAACTCGGCGAAGATACGCTGTTCCATCGCCGGGCCGACCTCGACCGCCACCCGCAAGAACTGGTGCATACACTTCACAATCTCGCCACGGTTTACTATTTTCAGGGCCGGTATCAAGAGGCGGAGCGTTTGCTTCGTGATGCCCTGGCAACGCTGGAACAGCTTGGAATTGTAGAGGACTCGCACGCCATGTACGTCCTCGCTAGCATGGCTTCGGTCCTCGTACGGAACGGGAAGGCGGAACAAGCGCTTGCCTGCGCTAGGCGATCTCGAAGTATCGGTGAGCGGATCTTCGGTCCGCAGCACGTAGCCCTGGCGCGTGCGCTGGTTGCCGAATCAGCCGCGTGTCGTCAACTGAAGCGAACGGCGGAGGCTGAAATCGCCGTCAAAAAGGCACTGGCCATTATCCCGGATACTGTCATACCGCTCCTTCAGGCGGCGGAGGACGAATACGCCCGCGTCCTGTGGCAATCTGGACGCAAGCGGGAAGCGAAGGCGGTGGAAAAACGTGCAGCCCGGATTCCACAATAAAAGCAACGTCTTCCTCGCCGCCTTCATCATCCTCGCCGGAGCCGCACCCCTCGCCGCCAGCCTCGCCTTCGGCCTCGGCGGCCGCCGCGCCTTCGAACATTACCTCGAACGCCGCTCCCACTCCCGCGCCGAAACCGAAAAATCCTTCTTCCAACACCTCTAACCACCCGGGCGGCCCCCCATGCCGCCCCTCCCTCCACACTCCTCCCCTCGGAATGCCGTCAAAAAAGGGATATTATTGCCCGATTCTGGTATATACTGCCGGGTACCGAAAGGTGCAATATCGATTCGTGGTTCAGGAACAGAAAACATGTGTTATCTTTCCAACCGTCCCCTTATTACCGCCGCAGGCGCGGATCCGGCGCCACTGTGGCGCGCGCACTCATGCGTGCCGCGTCGAGACTCATCTCGACGCCTGCCGGCTGGAAGCCTCGGCGCCTGGCAGCGTCTCTGCTCATCCGTAGGCCCCCATGGAGTCGTGTTTAACTACCTCCGCTCGATCCACCCCCTGACTGCGATGTGGCTCGCTCCTCTTCTCACCGTGCTCGCTTTGTCTGCCCAGGTCCCTACAGCCGAACTCACCGGAATCGTCACCGACGTCTCCGGAGCCCTGGTGGCGGGCGCCGAAGTCTCCATCACAGCCAGCGCCACCAACGTCCGCCGCGTCGTCACCACGAATGCCGCCGGCGTCTATATCGCCCCCGCGCTTCAGCCCGGATCCTATTCCGTCAAGGTCGCCATGAAGGGCTTCCGGTCCGCCATCGACAATACCGTCGAGTTGCAGGTCGGCCAGACCGCGCGCCTCAATTTTGAACTTCAGGTCGGCGATGTCGCCGAAACCGTCGAGGTCTCGGCGGCGGCCGAAACCCTTGACACCGAAACCACCACCGTCGGAACCGTGATCGACAACAGGCGCATCGAGGACCTGCCCCTCAACGGCCGCAACTATCTCCAGCTCGCAAACCTCGTGCCTTCAGGAACCATCTACGGCCCCGGGAATTTCATTGCCGGAGCCCGCGGCGGCGGCGCGCGCGCCCAGTTCACCTTGAATCTCTCCGGCCAGCGATTTCAGTTCAACCGCTTCACGCTCGATGGAGTCGAGAACACCGATCCCAATTTCGGCACCTACCTCTTCCTGCCCTCGGTCGACGCCCTCCAGGAGTTCAAGGTCGAAACCGGAACCTACAGCGCCGAGTTCGGCCGCAACGTGACGCAAGTGAACGTCATCACCAAGAGCGGAACCAACCAGTTGCATGGCAGCCTCTTCGAGTTCGTGCGCAACACGGCGATGGACGCGCGAAACTTCTTCCAACTCCCCAATGCGCCCGTCCAGCCCCTCAAACGCAACCAGTTCGGATTCACCCTCGGCGGACCGGTGGTCATTCCAAAGGTCCTGAACGGCCGCAACAAGCTGTTCTTCTTCGCCAATTACGAAGGCCAGCGCCAGCGCGTCGGTTCTCTCCAGTTCGCCAACGTGCCCCTCCCCGAGTACTTCACTGGAAACTTCGCCGGCCTGCCGCAAACTGTCTATGACCCCAACACACGAGTCCTCAATGCCGCCGGATCCGCCGTCGTGTCTCAGCAGCCATTTCCAGGCAACGTCATTCCCCAAAACCGCATCCATCCCAGTTCCATCGTCGCCAGGCCGCTCTGGCCGGTCCCGAACAGTCCGCCCACCGGAGTGCGGGACCTGCTCTATGCGCAGAACTACCAGAACAACCTCGAGGCGATGCGCGCCGATGCCGACGGCGGGATGATCCGCGGTGACTGGCAGCAGAGCGACCGCTCCAGTTTCCAACTCCGCTACAGCCACTCCTTCGAGCCCTATTACACCCCGCAGCCCATCGCCGATCAAGGCATCGCCAACACCAGCATCACCGATCAGGCCATGCTCGGGCATACCTTCGTGCTGAATCCGGCCATGGTGAACCAGTTCAAACTCGGATTCAGCCGCCTCGACGCCGATAACGGAAACCTCCACGCCGGCGATGCCGCCAATGACTGGGTGAAGAAGCTCAAAATTCCCTATGTGCTCACCAGCCCCAGAACCTGGGGCAGCCCGCGCCTCGGAATTGGCCCGTTCACAGTGGTCGGCGATCCCGAAAATTCACCATATTCCAACTGGGACACGATGATTCAAGTCACGAATAACTTCTCCTGGAGCAAGGGAAAGCACACTCTCAAGTTCGGCGGCGACTATGTTCGCACGCGCTACAACCTCGCCGGCAACGACCGCCCGCGCGGCCAGTTCACCTTCAGCGGAACCTATTCCCAGCTTACCGGCCAGACCCCCCTCGCCCTCCACGGCATGTCGGACTATCTGCTCGGACTCGTCAGCGCCCAGCAGGCCCAACTGGGCGAGGTCGCCGCTCAACTGCGAAGCTACTCGCTTGGCCTGTATTTTCAGGACAACTGGAAGGTCTCCTCAAAGCTCACCCTCAACCTCGGTCTGCGATACGAACTCGCGCCCGGATGGGTCGAAAAGTACGACCACATGACCATCGTGAACTGGTCCTGGGATAACTCGTTCCATCCCATCTGGGTGCGCGTCGGCAACGGCGATTTCTATGAAGGCAACCCGCCCGTGCCGCTCCCTGCTGGCTGGGCAATTGCCCGCGACGGGAGATTCGGACGCCGCTCCTGGAAGACCGCCACCCGCCAGTTTGGGCCCCGCATCGGTTTCGCTTACAGCCTGACCTCGAAGACAGTCCTGCGCGGTGGCTTCGGAGTGTTTTTCCCCCACGACATTGGAAACGCCGCTTTCGACATCCTCCGCAATCAGCCATTCACCATGCGCATCGCCTCCAATTCCAATCAGTTCATCCCGGATGCCACTTGGGACAACCCCTACCCGCCCTATACGCTGCGCGTCTCCACCCTCTCGCCCTCCTGGCTCTGGGGTGAGCCCCAGCCATACACGCCTCAATGGTCATTCAACGTTCAGCGCGCTCTTAGCGGTTCGTTATCCCTCGAAGTCGGCTACGTCGGCTCGGCCAGCGTTCACTTGCAGCGGACCGTATACGCGAATGACTCCGCCCCAGGCGGTCCCATCGCCAACCGCAACCTGCGCCGCCCCTGGCCGGACCTCGGTTTCATTCAAGCCGTCGAGGCGCCAAGCCATGCCTCGTATCATTCCTTTCAAACCCGCTTACAACAGCGCTTCTCGCGAGGGTTCACCCTATTAGCCTCCTACAGTTGGGAGAAGTCCATCGACGACGGCAGCGGAATCCGCCAGGCCCTCGGCGATACCTATGTCCCCTCGCTCGGCTCCGACCTCCGGACCGAGCGCGGTTTGTCCGCTTTCAACTTCGGCCAGAAACTCACCGTTTCCGGCCTCTGGGAACTGCCCATCGGGCGAGGCAAAGCCATCGGCAAGGACATGAACAGGTACGCTAACCTCCTCGCCGGCGGCTGGCAACTGGGCGGCATCTTCACCATCTCCGGAGGCTTCCCCTTCTCGGTCAGTTGCCAGAGCAACGGCACCTATCAGAACACAGACAGCACCTGCCGCGCCGACGCCACCGGCATCAGCCCCAACCTCGACAACCCCGGCCCGGCCCGCTGGTTCAATCCCGCCGCCTTCACGAACCGCGTCGATTTCCTCACCAACGTCGGCCCCTACCGCTTTGGCAACAGCGCCCGCAACAACATCGTCGGCCCAGGCATGGTTCAGTTGGACGCGTCGTTATTCAAGACGTTCCGGTTCAGGGAGCGCGCGGAACTCGATTTTCGCGCGGAGTTCTTCAACCTCCCCAATCACCCCAACTTCGGCCAGCCGGCTGCCACCGTCGGAGTCGCCGATTTCGCCAGGATCAGCAGCACCCGGACCGACCAGCGGCAGATCCAACTCGGATTGCGGCTGACTTTCTGAAATAGCGGTCACAAGCAATTCACATTTTTTACAACCCGCTCCCCTACAACCACTTACCGCCTGTTCACCACCCTTTCAAACCCCCTCCCGCCACTGCCCGCCTGCTACTCTCTCACCAGGAGTGGCTCACACCCCTCCGGAAAGGAACCCCACAATGATGTCTGCCACCGCCCAGTCCCGGGCCGATGCCGCCCGCGCCAATGGAGCCACGTCCCACGGCCCCGTCACCCCCGAAGGCAAAGCCCGCTCCTCCCGCAACGCCGTCTCCCACGGCCTCTGCGCCAAACACGCCCTCGTCCGCCCCGAAGAACGCGAAGAGTATCTCCAACTCATCGAAGGCCTCCACAACGACATCCGCCCCGATGGTCCCCTCGAAGCCATGTTCTTCGATCAACTCGTCCTCGCCGCCTGGAACCTTCGCCGCGCCGCCGTCCTCGAAGCCCAACTCTTCGAACAGGCCGGTCACCAGGACCTCCTCCTGCTCGCCGAAAACCCCATCCTCCAGAAACAAATCGACCGCATCCAGCGCCACAAAGCCGCCAACCGCCGCGACTTCAACAACTCCTACCGCGAACTGAAACTCCTCCAGAAAAATCGTATGATCCGCCAGCAATCGCCCGAAGCCGTACCCGAAGACGCCCCGCCGCTCGCTGACCTCACCGCCTATACAAAACGAACCCAACCCCCCATCCCCGAAGCCGCCGCGCCGGCCCCCACCCCCCAGCCCCAGACCGCTCCCGCCGGCTTCCCCACCTCAAGCGAGACTCAATAAGGCGCCCCTCTCCTTTTCCAGTAAAGCCGGCACGTATGGAGCCCCCATAGCCCGCGGCTACACTGTAGACTGAGAGTCAGGCGGTACTTGCCAATGTCAGAAGCGCTCATCATCTCCGACCCCAGGATCATGATGGGTAAGCCCGTCGTTGCCGGAACGCGGATTACTGTAGAACTGATCCTGGAGAAACTCGCTGCCGGAGAAACAATCGAGCAGATTCTCTCAGAGCATCCACGTCTGACTGTGGAAAGCGTTCGGGCAGCAATCGCCTTTGCTGCCGAAGCGTTCCGCGCCGGCGTCGTCTACCCCGCGGAGAAAGTCGCTGGGTGAAGATTCTCGCCGGCGAAAGCGTCGACAAATAGATTGTTGACCTACTGCGCTTCAACGGATACGATGTCGTGTTTATTGCCGAACTTGATCCCGGCATTGACGACGAAGATGTGCTCCTCAAGCTAACCCGATTACCAGCTTTCAGCCAGATCCTCCATCTCATTCACAAGCAATTTACTCTTTTTGCAACCCGCTCCCCTACAAACACTTACCGCCCATCCATCACCCGTTCGAATCCCGTCCCCCACCGCCCCGCCTGCTACCCTCTCACCAGGAGTGGCTCACACACCCTCCGGAAAGAAACCCGCAACCATGTCCGGCGCCGGACTCCATCATCCCGAGCCCCACCCCTCAGCCCAGGCCGCTCCCGCCAATTTCACTTCAAGCGAGGCTCAACAAGTACGGCCGCACATGCTTCTCCAGGATCCCCACCACCGCGCTCCGTTCCTCTTCCCGCAGAGCCGTCACGTAAGGAGCCCCCGTGGCCCGCTCGCAGATCCCCAGCCACCGCAGCGCCTCGTCAAACGCGCCCCAGATCGACCCGTATTGGAAGATCTGCCACGCGTCCTTCAACTCCTGCTGCCGCTCCCGCGCCTTCTCGAGATCGCCCCCGCGGTACGCCTCGTACAACTCCACCGCGATCCGCGGGCACACATTATGCAGCCCGCCCACGCACCCGTGGCACCCCATCTGCAGCGCCACCACAATCAGAAACTCGCTCCCTGTCAGAATCGAAAACTCCTCGTCGCCTTTCATCAGCGTCAGGATGTTTTGCAGGTTCACGCAGTCCTGATTGCTCACCTTGATCCCGCGCAGATGCGGGATCCGGCTCCGCAGCTTCGCGATCGTCTCCGGGTGAATCGGGTTCTTCGTCAACACCGGGTTGTCGTAGAGGTACACCGGAATATCCACCGCCGCGGCAATCTCCGAAAAATACGCCATCAGGTGATCCTGCGTTCCATAGAAGTAAAACGGCGGCAGCATGCTCAAAGCGTCCACCCCCTGCGCCGCGATCTCCTTCGCCATCGCCACCGCCCGCGACGTCGAGGTCTCCCCCAACCCGCCCATCACCGGCACGCGCCCGTTCACTGCCTCCACCGTCGTCGCGATCGACCGCAGTTGCTCCTCGTTCTTCAGAAACGCGAACCCGCCCATCGTCCCGTTCGCCAAAATGCCGTGCACCCCCGCGTCCACCAGGTAATGCGCCAGCCGCGTCAATCCCGCCGTATCCACTCGGTCATTCTCCGTAAGCGGAGTCCCGATCGGCGGCACCACACCGTGAAGTTGCATAATGCACTCCATTCTATCTACTGTCGACAGTCGGTGCAATCCGCTGCTACCATGTCTGTCATGCCCACCGCCTCCCTCGGCGAAGGAAACACGCCTCTCGTCCCCAGCCTCCGCCTCGCCGCCAGATTCGGCCTCCGCCGCCTCTTCTTCAAACTCGAACTCTGCAACCCCTCCGGCTCCTATAAGGACCGCTTCATCGCCGCCCAACTCTCCCACATGCTCTCCACCCGAGCCCGCGCCTGCGTCGCTACCTCCTCCGGAAACACCGGCTCCTCCCTCGCCGCCTATTGCGCCCGCTACGGCCTCACCTGCTCCATCGTCGTCAATCAGAACGCCCCCGCCGGCAAACTCGCCCAAATGCAGGCCCACGGAGCCCGCGTCCTGCGCGTCCAGGACTTCATCTCCTCCCCCGATGTCACCCGCCAGGTCTTCCATACCCTCGAACAGTTCTCCCAACAGGCCAACGCCCCCTTGGTCGTCTCCGCCTACCGCTACTGCCCCCAAGGCATGGCCGGGGTCGAATCCCTCGGCCGCGAACTTTCCGCCCACCCGAATCTCCGCCACGTCTTCGCCCCGCTCGGCGGCGGAGGTCTCTACTCCGCCGTCTGCCGCGGCCTTCATAGCTCTCCCACCCTCGTCCACGCCGTCCAACCCGAAGGCTGCCTCACCACCGTCGCCGCCTGGCTCCGCGGCGATGACGAAATCCGCCCCGTCGAAAGCACCACCACCATCAGCGGACTCGCTGTCCCCTTCGACATCGACGCCTCCCTCGCCCTCCGCCTCCTCCGCGAAAACGGAGGTGCCGCCTACTCCGTCTCCGACCACGAGGTCTACGAAGCCCAACAACTCATGCTCGAACTCGAAGGCATCTACACCGAACCCGCCGGAGCCACCGCCCTCGCCGGACTCCTCCGCGCACTCCAGTCCGGCCAAATCCACCCGGACGACGACACCATCTGCCTCGTCACCGGACACGGCTTCAAAGACCCCGCCTCCATCGCCACCGCCGCCGCCCGCCACCCCGGCACCCTCCTCCCCCCATCCGAACTCCTCGCCACGCTCCGGTCTTCCTCCTAGCATTCAACGCAACCTCTATGCACCCTCTGCGCCCAAGCGCCCCGCCGTGCCGCCAGCACCCGGCCAACAGCATTCAACGCAACCTCCAACCACGCCGTGCAGCCTCTGCGCCCAGGCGCCCCGCCGTGCGGCCAGCACCCTCTGCGCCCAGGCGCCCCGCCGCGCGGCCAGCACCCTCTGCGCCCAGGCGCCCCGCCGCGTGGCTAGCGCCGCCTTTACATTCTGTCGACAGTGTGCTAGACTCCCCCCATGTTGGTTAGGGTATTGCTCGCTTTCTTCCTCTTCCTCCCCGCCGCCGCCCAGAACACGACGGGAACCATCTCCGGACTCATCACGGACCCTTCCAAGGCTGCCGTCCCCGACGCTGAAGTCACGGTCACTAACGAAAACACCGGCCTCCGCCGCACCGCCAAAACCAATGACGACGGCGTCTACCGCATTCCCTTCCTCCCCATCGGCGTCTACTCCGTCCAGGCCAAGAAGGAAGGCTTCCGCTCCGAGGTCCAAAAGGACATCCAGCTCGAAATTCTCCAGGTCCGCACCGTCGACTTCACCCTCCAACTCGGCGCAGTCAGTGAAACCGTAACCGTCGAAAGCACCTCCCCGCTGCTCGAAGCCGAAACCTCCCAGGCCGGCGAAGTCATCAAGACCGAACAGGTCACCAACCTCCCGCTCGGCCGCCGCAACTTCATGCAGCTTACCTTCCTCGCCCCCATGGCCACCCCCGCCACCCGCGACTTCCGTTCCACCGAAATCGGCCGCGGCACCGCCGTCCCCGCCAGCGCCGGACAGCGCCCGGAGCAGAACAACTACCAGATCGACGGCATCGACAACCGCGAAAACGGCCGCAGCAGCTACGCCATCTCCCCGCCCGTCGACTCCATCTCCGAATTTAAGGTCCAGACCGGCCTCGCCCCCGCTGAATTCGGCAAAGGCGGCGGCACCATCGTCAACGTCGTCACCCGCAGCGGCTCCAACAACTACCACGGTTCCGCCTACGAGTTCCTCCGCAACGACATGTTCGACGCCCGGCCCTACTTCGCCTCTGCCAAGAGCCCCCTCAAGCTCAACCAGTTCGGCGGAGCCCTCGGAGGCCCCATCAAAACCGACAAGCTCTTCTTCTTCGGCAACTACGAAGGCCTCCGCCAGCGCGCCGCCGGCTCCCCTCCCATTTACCGCGTCTTCTCCGATAACGAGCGCGCCGGCATCTTCTCCACCGCCATCAAGGACCCCTTCACCGGCGTCCCCTTCCCCGGCAACACCATCCCCCAAAGCCGCATGGACCCCATCTCCCGCAAGGTCCTCGATCTCGTTCCCACCGCCAACCGCTCCGACCCCGCCCGCAACTTTATCTTCGAAGGCCGCAAACCCGCCGAGATCAACGCCGACAACGCCGTAGGCCGCATCGACTATAACATCGGCGCGAACGACACCCTCTATGGCCGCTATCTCTTCAACCAGGAGCAGTACACCTCCTCCGCCGCCTGGCCGATGCCTTCCAACGCCGGAGGTACGGACCTGAGACTGCGCGCCCAGGGAGCCAGCGCCCACTGGAACCACATCCTCAAACCCACTCTCATCAACAACCTCTCCATCGGCTACACCCGCTACCGCAACCTCCTCGGCACCCTCAACTCCTTCAAGCAGGACTTCATCAACTCCGCCGGCATCACCAACACCCTCTCCGCCGTCGATCCCCTCTTCTGGGGCGTGCCCAACGTCTCCGTCACCGGCTACAGCCTGCCCTCCGACGGCACCCCCAACTACCGCACCACCAACAACTACCAGCTTCAGGACAGCGTCTACTGGAGCCGCGGCAAGCACAACATCAAAATCGGCGGCGACCTCCGCGAAATCCGCGAGTACATGTTCTACACCGGCGGCAACGGCAGCACCGCCTTCACCAACAACTACGCCGGCAACGTAGTCGCGGACTTCCTCCTCGGCGCAGCCTCCAGCGTCAACAAAACCGCCCGCGCCACCCAGTGGAACTCCAAACTCCACTACCTCGGCGTCTTCGCCCAGGACGATTGGAAGGTTTCCCAACGCCTCACCCTCAACCTCGGCGTCCGCTACGAAGTGGAAAGCGCCCTCAAGCAAGCCGGCGATAGCGGCCTCGGCTTCGATCTCTCCAACGGCACCATGCTCCTCTCCCAGAACGTTGCCGGCCGCTCTGTCATCGAGAACTTCTACAAGACCGTTCGCCCCGATGTCCCCATCAGCTTCGTCAACCACAGCGCGCCCTACGACGCCGACACCAACAACATCGCCGTTCGCCTCGGCTTCGCCTATCGCGCCCGCCAGAACACCGTCATCCGCGGCGGCTACGGTATCTTCTACGATTCGCCACAAGTGCAGTCTCTCGCTTCCACCAACGACTTCGCGCCCAACACGCTCCGCCCCATCTGGACCTCTCCTGCCACCACCCCGCAATACGGCTACAACCCCGAAGGCAACACCAACGCGGAACTCACTCTCAAGACCGCTCCACTGACCATCTTCCCCTTCCTCTCCCGCGACTTCCCATACGGCAAGGTTCAGCAGTGGCTCTTCTCCGTTCAGCAGCAACTCACCCGCACCCTCGTCCTCGAAGGTCTTTATCAAGGCTCCACCGGCGTCAACCTCCTCGCCTTCGATAACCTCAACGCTAAACTCCCCGGCCCCGGCAACGTCCAACTCCTCCAGCCCTTCCCCCAATTCGCCCGCATTCAGGCCGAGGTCATGAACGCCCGCTCCTGGTACAACGGCGGTGCCCTCAAGCTCGAACAGCGCGCCTGGAAAGGCATGTCCTACCTCGTCGCCTACACCTACTCCAAGTCCCTCGACACCGCCTCCACCCTCAACGCCGGCCCCGTCTGGACCGACCCCACGCAGCGTCTCCAGACCGCAAAAGGCCCCTCCGACTTCGACGCCCGCAACCGCTTCTCCGCGGCCTTCGAATACTCCCTCCCCTTCGGCAAAAATCGAGCCCTCTTCAACAACCTCAGCGGCCTCGGCGACCGTCTCATCAGCGGCTGGGGAGCCCGCGGCACCGTCTTCTTCCAGACCGGCGACCTTGTTTCTCCCGGCATGAACCTCGGCCGCGTTAACATCTGTGCCGCTGCCTGCACCGCCCGCCCCGACCGCGTCGGTAACGGTAACATCTCCAAGGGCCAGCGCACCCTCGACAATTTCTTCGATATCAGCGCCTTCAAACTCCTCCAGAATGGCGGCCTCGACCAGCGCGTCGGCAACGCCGGCCGCAACATCCTCTATCAGCCCGGCATCAAGAACCACGACCTCCAGATCTTCAAGACCACCCGCGTCTTTGAAACCCACACCCTCGAGTTCCGCTGGGAAATGTACAATGCCTGGAACCACGCCAACTGGGGAGGCGCCAGCGCCAACGTGGAAGTCCCCGCCACCTTCGGCAAAATCGTCGGCCGTGGCGCAACACGATCCATGCAGTTCGCCCTCAAGTACGAGTTCTGATATGCGTCGAACCCTCACCGCCGCGGCCCTCACGGCAGCCGCGGCCTTCCTTCTCCATGCCAAACTCAAACAGGCCTTCGAGTACGTCGTCGCCCCTTCCACCGAGTCCAACAAGCGGAACTCCGAAGCGGACATGCTCGTCCTCAAAGACGGCCGCGTCATGCTCGCCTGGACCGAGTTCTACACCTCCGCCGGCAGCGATTTCGGAGCCGCCCGCATCGGAGCCATGTTCTCCAAGGACGGAGGCCGCGCCTTCAAGGACAAAATCGTCCTCCAGGAAAACATCGGCCAGATGAACGTCATGGAGCCCGACCTCCTCCGCCTCAAATCGGGCAAGGTCGCCTTCCTCTTCTGCCGCAAAAACTCCGAAGCCGATTGCCTCCCCATGGCCCGCTTCTCCACTGACGGCGGCAAGACCTTCAGCCCGCCCAAGCCCATGCCCGTCTCTCCCTATCCTTCTTATACGGGCATGAATCACGACCGCCTCATCCAACTCCGCACCGGCCGCCTCCTCGTGCCCTTCTGGTACACCCTCGACATCCACGTCAGCCGCCATATCCTCACCCGCGCCTACTACTCCGATGACGACGGCGCCACCTGGAAGCAGAGCAAAACGCTCGTCGACATCCCCGACAGCCGCGCCGGAGCCCAGGAACCCGGCGTCGTCGAACTCAAGGACGGCCGCATCCTCATGTGGATCCGCACAGACAAAGGCCACATCTACCGCTGCTATTCCTCTGACCACGGCGAAACCTGGTCCACCCCCGAGGCCATGAAGCTCGATTCGCCCCTCTCCCCGCAGTCCATCAAGCGCATCCCCTCCACCGGAGACCTGCTCCTCATCTGGAACAATTCCCCCGACAAACGTTTCCCCCTCACCGCCGCCATCTCCAAGGACGACGGCCAGACCTGGGAGCACATCCGCAACCTCGACGAGGACCCCGCCCACACCTACGCCTACACCGCCATCGAGTTCCTCAAGGACCGCGCCATGTTCGCCTACTACGCCGGCCCGCCCCACGGCGTCCGCAGCGAAGGCCGCTGGTCCCTCAAGTTCAAAGCCGTTCCCTTCAACTGGTTCTATCAATGAAGCTCATCGCCCCACTCTTCCTGGCGCTCCTCGCTTTCGGAGCGGATTTCGAAACCGGCGTCGTCGCCCCATCCGACGGCGGCGACTTCTTCCGCAACACCATCCCTCAGGTCGCCCGCCTCGGTGACGGACGCCTCATGTCCGTCTTCGGCGTATCCCCCAAAGGCCCGCGCCTCACACGCATTGCCTACACCGTCTCCTCCGATGGCGGCCGTACCTGGGCCTCTCCCAAAGTCCTCTACGAAGAGAAAGAAAAGGACCGCGCCGTCGGAGATCCCAACATGCTCGTCGATGGCAACAAGCTCTTCGTCTACTGGACCCGCGTCGACAATCCCAACACCATCAAAAAGGCCTGGACCTGGTGCGCCCGCAGCACCGACAACGGCAACACCTTCGCCGCCCCCGTCGAGGTCTTCATCCCGCGCCAGTACACTCCAGGCAAGCAGCACAACGCCATCCGCCTTGCTGACGGCACCTACGCCATGGGCATCTCCTGGGACCACTGGCCCGAGCACGGCCTCCACGCCCGCACGGAAGGCGAAATGAATCTCTCGAGCGGGCTCATGCTTTCCAAAGACGGCCTCCACTGGACCCTTTACGGCGACCTCCACGTCTTCGTCGAAAAGGTCACCCCCGGCTCCACCAATGGCCTCGCCGAACCCTCCATCGTCCAACTCACGAACGGCGAAATCTACATGCTCTTGCGCTCCGGCTCCTCTCATCACTACGAAGCCCGCAGCCGCGACGGAGGCATCACCTGGACCCCGCCCGCCCCCAGCCCGTTAATCGGACACAACACCCCGGCCGCTCTCTGGCGCATCGAAAACTCGGGCGAAATCGCCGCCGTCTGGAACAACTCGCCCATCAACCGCTTCCCCCTCTCCGTCGCCATCTCCGCCGATGGCGGCCGCACCTGGTCGAAGCCCCGCATCCTTGCCAACACCAGCGGCCCCCAGGTCTCCTACCCCGGTCTTACCCAAACCACCGACGGCACGCTCGTCGCCGTCTGGCAGGCCCAACGCGAAGACGGCGGACGCGACATCCGCTACGCCCGCTTCACCCGCGACTGGGTCCTCGAAGGCTCCAAGTGAACCCCTCCACCCACGCCCGCAACACTCGCCACAACCTCACCCTCAACTTCACCGCCCAAGGCCACCACATCGAACTCCCCGTCATCCTTCTCCGAGGCGCAACTCCCGGCAAAACCCTCGTAGTCACCGCCGGCGTCCATGGCGACGAATACGAGGGCGTCCGAGCCATCTTCGAAATCACCGCCGAACTCGACCCCGCCGCCATGTCCGGCGATCTCCTCTGCGTCCCCGTCTGCAATCCACCCGCCTTCTGGAACGTCTCCCGCTCGAGCCCCCTCGACAACGGCAACCTCGCCCGCGTCTTCCCCGGCAACCCCGAAGGCTCGCCCACCGAAGCCATCGCCTGGCACATCGATCAGCACATCCTTGCTCACGCCGATTTCTACATCGATCTCCACAGCGCCGGAGTCCGCTGCCTCATGCCCACCATGGTCGGCTACGAAGCCGGCGACGCCCGCGCCGAAGCCGCCGCCAACATCTTCGGAGCCCCCGTCATCTGGGCTCACGACACCATCGCTCCCGGCCGCACCGTCTCCGCCGCCCGCGCCCGCGGCATCCCCTGGCTCTACACCGAAGCCCGCGGCGCCGGCCGCATCCACCCCGATGACCTCGCCGTCTACCGCAACGGCGTCTACCGCCTGCTCCAGCACCTGGCCATCCTTCCCGGCACGCCCGCGCAATCCATCCCCGAACACTCCCTCTACGGCGACGGCAACATCGACGCCTCCATCACCACCTCCCGAAAGGGCTTCCTCATCCCCGAAGTCGATCTCCTCGACACCGTGACCAAAGGCCAAACGCTCGGCACGCTCCGCGGCCTACACGGCGAAATCCTCGAAACGTTCACCGCCCCTCGTGATGGCGTGGTCGCCCTCATCCACATCTGCCCCCTCATCAACAGCGGCGATCCGCTGTTCCTCATCACCGGCGCCCGCAAGCAATGATCGCCCTTCTCCTCCTCGCCTTCGCCCCTCACTTCCGCATCGTCACCTTCGGCGATTCCCTCACCGCCCCGCGAAAAGGCGTCGTCACCTACACCGATGTCCTCGCCGAAGAGCTTCCCAGGCGCGGCATCCCCGTCGATATCTGGAACGCAGGCGTCGGAGGCAACACCTCCACCCAGGCCCGCGCCCGCTTTGATCACGACGTCCTCCAGCGCAGCCCCGGCCTCGTCATCATCCAACTCGGCACGAACGACTCGGCCATCGACGTCTGGAAGAAGCCTCCCGCCACCGCGCCCCGCGTCAGCATCTTCCCCTACCGCGACAACCTCCTCTACTTCATCCGCACCCTGCGCGAACACCATGCCAAGGTCATCCTCATCACCCCCAACCGCCTCGCCTGGACACCCAAACTTCGCGAACTCTACGGCAAGCCTCCTTACAATCCCGACGACCCCGATGGCTTCAACCTCCTGCTCGATGCCTACTCCGACATGATGCGCGGCATCGCCGCCCGCGAGCGCATCCCGCTCATCGATGCCGCCGCGGCCATGCCCGCGTCCCTATTGCTCGACGGCATGCACCCCAACACCGAGGGCCACCGCCTGGTTGCCAACCTGCTCCTCAAAACGATACCTTCGCTCTTGAAGCCCCTCTTGAAGCCATGATCACCCGCCGAAACGCTCTCGCACTCCTCGCCGCCCCTGCCCTCGCGCAAGGATCCGCGGTCCTCTACCGCTCCACCGTCTTCAGCTACCCCAACACCGATCCCTACGATGGCAATAACCGCAACGGGTTCAACCACGCCCCCAACATCTGCACTCTCCCCGATGGGCGCCTGCTCGCCGTGTGGTTCTCCGGACCCTTTGAAGCCTCCGTCAACCAGATGATCCTCGGCGCAACTTCCGATGACGACGGCCACTCCTGGTCGCGCCCTCAGGTCATGAACGACTTCCCCCGCAAGTCCGACTTCGATCCCTCCCTTGTCGTCGATGGCGCGCGCACGCACTTCCTCTTCATCGCCGGACGCTGGAACCGCTACCCCTTCGTGCACGGCGAAAAGAACTTCGTCGGCAAGGAATCCTATTGGATCTACCACCGCGCGAGCGATGATTCCGGCCGCACCTGGAGCCCGCCGCGTACCGTGCTCTCCGAGCCCGCCTTCTGCACCCGCGGCAACGGCATCCGCCACTCTTCCGGCGACCTCCTCGTCCCCATCTACCAGATGCAGGGCGATCACGCCTGCGTGCTCAAGTCCACCGACGGAGGCCGCTCCTGGAAGCGCACCGGACGCGTCACCTGCCGCGCCGGCATCGAAGAGCCCACCATCGCCGAACTGCGCTCCGGAGCAGTCATGATGGTCCTCCGCACGCACGACGGCCGCCTGTGGCATTCCACTTCCAAAGACCGCGGCGAAACATGGGCCGAAAGCGTACAGACCTCTCTCCCCGCCGCACGCGCCTCGCACAATCTGTTTCGAACAAAATCCGGCCGCATCGTTCTCACCCACGACGAATGCCCGCCTCCGAACCGCACCCCGCTCACGCTGCGCGTCTCGAATGACGATGCCGCCACGTGGTCCGAACCGTTGACCATCGCCGAGGCCCCCATCCCGAAACCCGGCGATGCCGTCTGGAACCGCCAGGTGACATATCCTTCGGTAACCGAACTGCGCGACGGCAGCCTCGGCGTCGTCTGGTCCGGCATCGCCATCGCCGACGAATCGCAGGCGGGCGACATCCGGTTTGCCCGTGTAAGAATTTGAACATGTTGCGGAGATCCCTCCTGCTCGCCCCCGCTGCGCTCGCCATGCAGCCCGCCAAAGCCACCGCCGCCCTCATCGCCGAGCCTACCGGCCCGCACCTGCCCATCTACATCCAGGCCCTTTCCGAGGCGCCCAACATCGGCCGGCTTGCCGTCGTCGACCCGTCCGGCGGCATCTTCGCCCGCGCCCCGAAAATGCGCCCGTTCCAGGACGCCTCGGAAATGATGCGCGCCATGAAACCCCAACTCGTCGTCGTCGCTCTCGAAGCCCATCATGCGCCCGCATCCATTCGGATAGCTCTCGAAAACGGCGCCCATGTGCTCGCCGAAAAGCCCGCCTGCACCCGCGCGAGCGACTTTGCCGCCGTCGCTGCCCTCGCCGCCGAGCACAGGCGCTACCTCATGCTCGCCTTTGCCACGCGCCTCTATCCCGTCGCCCTCCGCGCCCGCCAACTCTTCGACGAAGGCCGCATCGGCAAGCTCTACGGCGCAACCATGCACTACATCGCCGACCAGACCCGCCTCACGCGTCCGGAATATCAGCGCTCCTGGTTCTCCTTCAAAGACAAGGCCGGCGGCGGGCATCTCATCTGGCTCGGCATCCACTACATCGATCTCCTCCAGTTCCTCACCGCCCAGCGCATCACACTGGTAAGCGCGCAGATCGCCAACGCCGGCGGGCAGCCCATCGAAGTCGAGGATTCCGCCGCCCTCACCTTCCAACTCGAAGGCGGCGCGGTGGGATCCATGCAGAGCGGCTACTACCTCGACAAGGGCTATCACAACGGAATAACTCTATGGGGCTCCAAGGGTTGGCTCCGATTTGACCCTGCCGCCGGAAATCTCGAGTGGTACACTAACGGCGGCAGCGCCAGGACGGAAAAGCTGCCGAAGATCGACGGCTATCCGGTGCTTGTCCGCACCGCCGCGGACATCGCGCTGGGCGCGGCAAAACCCTTCATCACCGCCGATGAATGCCTGCAAACGTTACGCGTGGTTTTCGCCGCCTACAAATCCGCGCGGACAGGACGAATGGTTGCTGCTTTCTGACCGTGGCGCACGTTCTCAAACGTGCCGCGTCCCCACCGTTGGGGACGCGCAGTCGCCCGCCGCGAGATCCTTCGTGAGCACCGTCAGGAAAGTCACCAGCAGCATCACCGCCACCGTCGCTTGAATCACCGCCAGGCTGGCGAACGCATTCGCCATCCCGAACGAGCTCTTCAGCGCCCCCGCCAGAAGCACCCCGGCGCCGCCTACGAAGCAGCTCGACATGTTCATGAATCCGATCGCCGTCGAGCGCAACTGCTCGGGAAGCAGTTCGCACAACAGCGGCTGTGCGTTGACATAGCCCATCCCGACAAACAGCGCGAAGCCCGTAATGGAGGCGGCAATGACAGCGAAATTCCGGCTCCACGCGAAATTGACCAGCAAAGGAGAAGCGATGAGATACGCCGCCACCATGATCAGCATCCGGAAGCGCGGATGCTTCCGCGCGGCGCGGTCCGATGGCACGCCGCCAATCATCAGCCCGGCAACTCGTCCGCCCTGTATCCACAAAGTGCCGTACAAGCCCGCCATCGCCAGCGACAGCGCGAAGGTCTCCTGGAAGAACAGAGGCAGCCAGTTAATGAATACCCAGTTCACGCTGCCGGAGAGCACGATCTCCGCGGTCAGGACGAGAAAGCTCGGCACACGGAACAACCGCCGCAGCGCCTCGAGCAGCGGCAGCGCGCTGGCTGTTGTCTCCTTCGCCGTCTCGGCGTCCCGCAGAAACAGGAAACACACTAATGTCATCAACAGCCCCGCAACACCCAGAATCACGAAGGATGGCCGCCAACCGAAATGATCCCCCAAGTACCCCGCCAGCGCTCCGCCGCCCACCATGCCCACCGAAAAGCCGGCGATGTGGATCCCTATCGCCTTCGCCCGCGTCGCGGGTCCGTGATGATCGGCAATCAGCGCCGTCGCCGCCGGAATGTAGGCGGCTTCCGCGATTCCGAGCAACGCCCGCATCACCAGCAGATGCGACGTAGACCCGGCAAACGCGGTAGCCGTCATCACCACGCTCCACGCGCCGAGGCTCATCGTCAGCAGCCGCGCCCGCGACATCCGGTCGCCCAAATACCCGGCGAACGGAGAAACCGCGGCATACGTCCATAGAAAGACAGTCCCCGTAGCCCCCAGCGCGATGTCCGACATTCCCAGATCCGCGCGCAACAGGGGAAAAACCGCCGTAATGGCCGTCCGGTCGCCGTAGTTCAGTCCTGCGACGCAGAACAGGAGAAACGCCACGAACCACTTGTACCGGGGATCCCCGAATTTCATTCTGTCGACAGTTTATCATTCGTGTACACTGTTATTCACATGCCTCTGCTCGGCGCTGGAACCACAACTCTCGGCCGCGAAGTCAACGAAGACGACTCCTATCGCCTGCTCGACCGCGCCTTCGATCTCGGCATCCGCATCTTCGACACAGCGGAAGCCTACGGCGGCGGAAACGCCCGCGCCTACCGCGCCAAAACGCTCGGCATCGAAGACGTCCGGGAAACCACCGGCCTCATGCACTCTTCGGAAATCATTCTCGGCCGCTGGATCCGCTCGCGCGGCGTTAGACGTGAAATCATGCTGAAAACAAAGGCTTCGAGCGGTTTCACAGCCTCTGCCATCCGCCACGCGCTCACCGCCAGCCTCGAGCGCCTGCAAGCCGATTCCGCCGATGTCTACTACCTGCATTCGAAGCCCACGGGCATCCCCCTCGAGGAACCCTTGGGCGTCCTCACGGAAGAACAGCAGCGCGGGCGCATCGGCAGGATCGGAGTCAGCAACTTCTCCCTCGCCGATCTCGAACTGGCGCGCTCCATTGCCCCGGGCGTCGCTTTCTGCCAGAACATCTACAATCTCGCCCTGCCGGAAGCGGAAGACAACGAGATCCCCTATTGTCGGCAGAATGCAGTTTGCTTCGTCGCCTACAGCCCGCTCGGCGCTGGTTTCCTCACCGGCAAGTACGGCGCCCGCGGGGAGCAGTCACCCGCCGGAACCCGCTTCGATGTCATCCCCGGCCACCGCGATGTCTACTTCCATGACTCCTGCTTCGACGCCCTGGCGCGCCTGGAGCGGCTCTCCGCCGAAACCCGCATCCCTCAGCACCTGCTGGCTCTCGCCTGGGTCCTCCGCCGCCCGGACATTGGTATCGTTTTGATTGGCGCGACAAAACCGAGCCACCTCGAAAATGCCCTCGAGGCTTACCGCCTGAGTTTCGAGGACGGCTTCTGGAAGAAACTGGACCGCGCCCCAAAGGACGTTTGAATGCGCATTGGCATCGCTGGCTTTCTGCACGAATCGAATACATTCCTGCCCGCCCCGACGACGCTCGAGGATTTCCGCACCACCAGTTGGACGGAAGGCGCGGCCCTGCTCGATCGCTGGAGCGGCGCGCTTCATGAACTCGGCGGCCTGGTGGATGGCTGCGCCGAGCACGGCCTGACCGCCGTCCCGCTGCTTGCCACCTACGCCGTCCCCAGCGGAACCATCGCCGCATCCGCCTACGACGCCATCGTGGACCGGCTGACCTCGCTGCTGCGCGAAGCCCTGCCGCTCGATGGCGTCCTGCTCGCTCTCCACGGAGCCACCGTCGCGGAGAACTTCCCCGACGCCGACGGCGAAATCACACGCCGCGTCCGGGAAATCGCCGGCCCTCACGTTCCGGTCATCCTCACGCTGGACCTGCACGCCAACGTCTCGCAGCAGATGATCGCCAACACCGATGCATCGGTTTTCTACCGCTCCAACCCGCACCTTGACCAGCGCCAGCGGGGTCTCGAAGCCGCCCGTCTGATGGCGCGCACCGTGCGTGGTGAGATCAGGCCCGTGCAGGCACTCGAGACTCCGCCGTGGATCATCCCCATCGACCGCCAATACACTGACGAGGACCCGGCGCGCCTCCTCTATCAGGACGCCGACCTCGCCCTCTCGAGGCCCGGCGTGCTTTCCACCAGCGTCGCCATGGGCTTCTACTACGCCGACGTTGCCGAGATGGGCGCTTCCTTCCTCGCGGTAACGGATGGCGACCCGGCTCTCGCCCGCGACACCGCCCGCTGGATGGCGCGGCGCGCCTGGGAGCGCCGTCACTCGTTCCAAATCCAGTTGATCCCCCCGGCGGAGGCAGTGCGTGAGGCTGCCGCCGCAACTCGCACGCCTGTCGCTCTCTTCGATGTCGGCGACAACGTGGGCGGCGGCTCCTCCGCGAATTCCACGGTCCTTCTCGAGGAGATCCTCCGGCAGGGCGTCGCCAATTGCGCCGTCGTCCTCTACGACCCTGCCGCCGTCGCCGCCTGCCAGGCAGCCGGTGTCCGCGGCGAAGTTCAGTTGAACGCCGGAGGCGGCGCAGTTCCCATCGCCGGCCGCGTGCGCACCCTCTCTGACGGGCTGTTCGTCGAATACGAAGTGCGCCACGGCGGGTGGGGCCGCAACGACCAGGGCATCACGGCCGTAGTCGAGACAGCCGGGGAAACCACCATCGTGCTCACCAGCCGCCGCATGGCGCCCATGAGCCTCCAACAGTTGCTGAGCCTCGGAGTCCCCGTCGAACGTAAGAGGGCCATCGTCGTCAAGGGCGTCGTCGCGCCGCGCGCCGCCTACGCGCCGGTCTGCCCCCAAATCATCCTCGTGGATACGCCTGGTGAAACCTCCGGCAACCCCGCCCACTTCACTTACCGTCACCGCCGGGTCCCCATGTTTCCCCTCGAACCGGAGGCCGAATACTAGCCGTGGACGCTCGACAGTATACAGAAAGGAAGACAATAGAGGAATGAGCCGGAATGCCGTGTTCGCGCCCGTCCATCTTCCCACGCTCAAACACAACATCGCCGAAATCATCTCCGAGGCGATCTTCTCGGGAAAGATCAAGCCCGGCGAGCGGCTCAATGAGAGTCAACTGGCGCGCGACCTGCACGTCAGCCGCGCCCCCATCCGCGAAGCCCTCCAGCAACTCGAAGAGCAGGGAATCATCGTCAACCATCCCCGCCGCGGCATGTTCGTCGTCAACCTCGAGGACGAGGACCTGCAAAAGATCAACAGCGTCCGGCTGGTGCTCGAAGCCGAGGCCATGCGCCTCGCCCGCGCCAACTTCACCCCCGCCGCCCACGCCAAACTCAACCAGATCCTCGACCGCATGGAACGCTCCGAAGCGGGCCACCCCAGCCTCCGCGTGAAGCTGGATTTCGAGTTCCACCGCGTCATCTGGGGCCTTACGGGCAACGAATACATGGGACGGACGCTGGCCGGCCTCGTCGCGCCCCTCTTTGCCTACAGCGTCATCCGCGCCATGAAGAGCGATAAAGTGCGCCACATCATCTACTCCCACCGCCCGCTGATCGACTTCCTCGCCGGCAAGTCCGGCGAAAGCGCCGAGAAGGTGCTGGCCGATCATTTGAAAGTCCCCTGGACGCAGCCGGAGCGCTTCTCCAGCTATTCCGAGGAAGCGAAGAAGACGGAAAGGAAGCGCAAAGCGAGATCGTGATTTTCCTGATGACCTCCCTCGCCCTACAACTCACATGGAACGCCTGCGCTCCCTTGCCGGAACCGCGCGCCGCGTTGATTCTCGCGGCCGTCGACGGGAAACTGCTCGCGGCCGGCGGAACCTATTGGAGCGAGGGCCGCAAGATATGGAGCCGCCGCGCGGACTTCTTCGACCCCGCGAGCAACCGCTGGCTGCCCGGTCCGCCGCTGCCCGCCCCGCGCGCCGACTCCGCGGTGGCCGCCATCGATGGCGAAGTCTACCTGCTCGGCGGAACCTCTGATGGCGAAGTGCTGGACGACGTGCTCGTGCTGCGAAACGGCGCATGGGAGCCGAGACCCGAAATGCGGCTGCCCGGCAAGCGCAGCTATGCGAACGCCGCCGTGTGGAACGGCAAGCTCTACCTCTTCGGCGGCATGGAAAAGGCCGGCGATTTGCAAACGATCCGCGACAATGTGTGGATTTGGGAGGACGGCCGCTGGAAGCAGATTGCAGCCATCCCGCCCCCGGCGCGCAGCAACTACGCCTTCGCCGTCGATGGGCACACCGCCTACTTCTTCGGCGGCGTCACCGCCACAACGGACGGGTTTCACAACCTCGGCAAGGCCCTCGCCTATGACATTCAGACCAACCAGTGGCGGACGCTGCCCTCCGTTCCGCAGGCAAACCGCGCCTGGGCCGCCGTAGCGGCGCAAGGCAAGATCCTGCTGCTCGGCGGCTACACCAGTGACTTCGCCGCCGGCATCTTCCGCTTTGATCCCATCACCGGCAACTACGCCTATGCCGGCGAGTTGCCTCAGGGCCTCGCCGATACGCGCTACGTCCGGATTGGTGAAAAAATCTATGTGACCGGAGGAGAATCGGGTGTCAAGATCCGCTCCGGCTATACGTGGGAAGGAGTGATTCCTTGAGCACACAAACGCTCTTTCAGGCCGCTGAACGCGAGGCGCGATTCCGCGCGCGCACCCAAGGCTCTCTCGAACGCTACCAGCGCGCCGTTCAATCCCTGGCGGGCGGCGTTTCCACCTCGCTGCGCCGCAGCGCGCGGCCCTATCCGCTGTACTTCTCTCGAGGCGGCGGCTCCGCGGCCATCGACGTGGACGGCAACCGCTACATCGACTACGGGCTCGCGTGGGGACCGCTGATCCTCGGCCACTGCCATCCCGCGGTCGTCGAAGCCGCCTCGAGGGCGCTCGCCGCCGGAGCCACCTACGGCGCGCAGCACGATCTGGAATTCGAAGTGGCCGAAATGATCCAGCGCATTGTTCCCTGCGCGGACCTCGTGTGCTTCGCCAACAGCGGCACGGAGATCGTGCAGGTGGCGCTGCGCCTGGCCCGCGGCGTCACCGGACGCCCGCGCCACCTGAAGTTCGAAGGGCACTATCACGGCTGGGATGACAGCGTCCTGGTGAGCTACCGCTCCACCATTCCTCAACTCGAAGCCGCCACGCCCGACCCTGTGCCCACGGGCTTGGGCCAGCGCCCGCAAAGCAACGCGGTAGTAGCCCGGTGGAATCACCGCGAAAGCGTGGAAGCGGCCTTCGCACGCTACGGCGGCGAGATTGCCGCCATCATTTGCGAGCCTCTGCTGTGCAACAGCGGATGCATCGCGCCGGAGCCCGGATTCCTCGAATTCCTGCGCGAAACCGCCACCAGACACGGCGCATTGCTCATCTTCGATGAGGTGATCACAGGCTTCCGGCTCGCCCTCGGCGGCGCGCAGCAGCACTACGGCGTCACTCCCGATCTCGCCACGTTCGCCAAAGCCGTGGGCGGTGGACTACCTCTGAGCGTGCTCGCGGGCAAGCGCGAGTTCATGGATTGGATTGCCGATGGCCGCGTGGTGCATGCCGGGACGCTGAACGGCAACCCGGTGGCGCTGGGCGCAGCCAAGGCCACGCTCAGCGTGCTGGCGGAAAATGACGGCGCGGTGTACGGCGACATGTGGCGCCGCGGCGAAGCGCTACGCGAAGGCATCGCCGCCGCATTGCGTGGCGCGGGCCTCGCGGTGCAGACCGCGGGCGGCGGTCCCGTCTTTCAGGTCAGTTTCCAACCCTCCCCCGCGCGGGAGTATCGCGACACCCTGGCCGCGAACAAAGCGATCTATTCCGACTTCGCGATGGCGCTGCTCGACGAGGGCGTGATGGTGCTGCCCGATGGACGCTGGTACGTATCGGCGGTGCACACCGATGCCGATATCGAACGGACGCTGGCGGCCGTGCGTGCCGCGGCAGGCTAACGGCCCCACCCCGCGGGCCACCGATATTCAGCAGCGATGGCGCTCATCAGTTCCTGGGCCAGCTTGTCTCCCTGACCCCCGTTCGTCATGACGACGGCTCCATCGCCGCTTTCCAGCAGCATCCGCAAACCGCCGCTGCCGAAGTGGAACGACGGTCCCTCACCGCCGATTGGGATGCCGAGCCCCCAGCCGTCTTTCTGACGAGTCAGCATCTCATGTGCCGTCGAGCGCTCCAGCACCTTGTTCGAACGCCCATAGTATGTCTCGCGCAGTTCGATAGCCCACAGCGCCAGGTCGCCGGGAGTGGTTCGCAGGCCGCCCGGCTGTTCCCACGTGCTGTGCCGCATGCCGATGCGATGGAACACCATGCGCTCCATGATTTGCGGGAAGCTCCATCCGATGCGGTCCATGAGCAGTTGCTGCACGATGGGGAAGCCGTCCGCGGAGGCGTGGCTCAGCAGTTGCCGTAATGTCGCCTTCCGCCCGGTGGGGGATTTCAGCTTCCCGTTCACGTCTTCATCCAGCGTGAAGTTGCCGTGCTGGGCCATATGTAAGGCGGCCATCGCGGCCGCGGTCTCACTGAGAGGCCCGGCCTCGAACGGCGTCTCCGGGTTGGCTGCGCCGTATGCCTTCGTCCAGGAGACCTTGCCCTCGTCGATGACCGCGAGGCTCACCGCCGTCACGCGCAGTTCTTTCATGCGCCCTGCGAGATGCGCCCGCTGCTCGATGTGCTGGATGGCCTGCTCCGGACCGGCGGCGAAACCGAGCGCGGCGAATGTTATATAGCGGAGGTAGAAACTCATGACGAATGCTCCTGATGCTTCTGATATTCTTCCATCGATGCGAAGACTGATGAAGCGATTCCTTCTGTGTGCTTCCGCGGGCGCGCTTCTGGGCGCGGCCACGAACCAATGGCCGCAGTTCCGCGGCGGGATCCACTGGCGTCGCCGAGGATGATCCGCGTCTGCCGGAGGAATGGTCGAGCACGAAGAACGTAGCGTGGAAGACGGAGATTCCGGGACGCGGCTGGTCGTCGCCGGTGGTGTGGGGAGATCGCGTGTTCGTCACCAGCGTGGTCAGCGCGCAACCGAAGGAGAAGGCGCGCAAGGGCCCGTATTTCGGCGGTGAGCGCGGCATGCCTTCGGACGAACACCGCTGGATGATCTACGCGCTCGACTTCGATTCCGGCAAGGTGGTCTGGGAAAGAGAGGCGCACAAGGCGGTCCCTCAGTTTTCCAGGCACTTGAAGAACAGCTACGCCTCCGAGACTCCGGTGACCGATGGAGAGCGGCTCTACGTCTATTTCGGCAACGTGGGCGTATTCGCCTTCGACCGCAACGGCAAACTCGCCTGGGAGCGCCGGTTTGAGCCGGTGAAAATGCGCTACGGCTGGGGCACCGCGGCATCGCCTGTTCTCTACGAAGGGCGGCTGTACGTCGTGAATGACAACGAGGACAAGTCCGTTCTGATGGCGCTGGACAAGAAGACCGGAAAGACTATCTGGCAGGTGGATCGCGACGAGAAGAGCAACTGGGCCACGCCCTATATCTGGCGCAACGCGAAGCGCACGGAAATCATCACACCGGGAACCAGCCGCATCCGTTCCTACGACCTCGATGGGAAGCCGTTGTGGGAACTGGCAGGGATGAGTTCCATCGCGATCCCGACGCCCTTCAGCAGCCATGGACTGCTGTATGTCACCAGCGGCTATGTGGGGGATGAGAAGCGGCCGGTGTTTGCCGTCAAGCCCGGCGCGGGCGGCGACATCTCGCTCAAGACCGGTGAGACCTCGAATGAATTCATCTCGTGGTTCTATCCGCAGCTTGGCCCCTATAACCCGTAGCCGATCGTGGTGGGGGACATCTACTACACTCTGTTCGACCGCGGCTTCTTTGCGGCCAATGATGCGAAGACGGGCAAGGAGATCTATGCGAAACGTCGCATCTCCGAGGAAGTGAGCGCCTACACATCTTCGCCATGGGCGTACAACAGGAAGATCTTCATCCAGAGCGAAGACGGAGATACGTTCGTCATTCAGGCTGGGCCGGAGTTCAGGATCCTGCGCAGGAACACCCTCGATGAAATGTGCATGGCGACGCCGGCGATCGCGCGCGGCAGCCTCTTCATCCGCACGGAGAGCAAGGTGTACCGGATCTCGAAATAACCGCCGCTACAGTTCGAGTTTGCCCGCGTACAGCATGTCGTGAAGCCTGAACTTGCGCCTCACTTCCATGGGACCGATCTTCGTATGGAACTCGACCTCTTTGTCTTCGAGGGTGATGGGGGTTGTCTTCGGGAAGAGGAAATAGATGATGATGCTCTTTTCCGTCTTGCCGATCTGGATGTCTTCCGCGTGCAGAGGGTCCTTGCCCTTCACTTGAAGCGTTGTAGCGGTCTTGAGCCCTTGCTGCATTCGCGAGGGATCGAACCGCGCCATCATGGACGGGAGATTGTCGAGAGCGATGAGATAATTGGTCTCCTCGCGGGCAAGCAGTTCTTTCGCCTGTGCGGAGGTGGCTGCTTCCGAGCCGAAACGCATCCTGACGAGGGCCTGCTTGACGGGCAGCGCGGTCTGCCAGCGGACGCGCGCCATCAATTGCGGAGGACTACCGCCGCCTTCCATGCCGCCGCCCATTCCGCCGCCGCGGCCGCCACGGCCTCCACCCATACCGCCGCCGCCCTCCGTGCCTTCTCCGCCGCCGAGGCCGCCGCCCGCGCCGCCCATTCCACCGCCGGCGCCGCCCATGCCACCGCTACGGCCTCCGCGTCCGCCGCCCATTCCTCCGCCGCCCCGGCCGCCTTCCATGGTCATGGCGACATCCTTCGCCCACGGGGAGTTGGTGAAGATCCTGGCCACTTCCTTGTCGGTCCAATCGGTGTACGGCTTCTTCTCCCAGAAGTCGGCGGCGAAGAGGGAAAGGGACACAAACGCAAAGACAGCCTGTTTCTTCATAGAGGCTGTTAATAGCATACTCAGGAAATGAGAGATCTGCGGGCAGCGACAGCCCAATTCGAAGCGAGAGACGGCGACAAGGCCTACAACCTGTCCGTGATAGAAGACATGAGCCGCCGCGCGGCAGCCGAGGGGGCGGAACTGATCTGCTTCCACGAGTGCTCCATTTCCGGGTACACGTTCCTCGAAACGCTGAGCCGCGCCGAACTGGAGGCGCTGGCGGAAGACGTGCCGGGCGGGCCGTCAGTGAAGCGATTGGTCGAGATCGCCGCGGCGGCGGGCGCAACGATCGCGGCCGGGCTTGTCGAGCGCGATGCCGGGCAACTTTACAACTGTCATGTTGTGGTGGACGGCAGCGGGCTTCTGGCGAAGCATCGCAAGATCCACGAGTTCATCAGCGAGCACATTTCGTGCGGCGGCCGTTACACCGTATTTGAAGCCTGCGGCGCAAAGATCGGGATGCTCACCTGCTACGACAACAACCTGCCCGAGAACGTGAGGCTGACGGCGATGATGGGCGCGGAGGTGATCCTGATGCCGCACGTAACGGGGTGCCTGCCGTCGCCGATGCCGGGACGGGGGACGGTAGACCCGGCAGTGTGGCACGCGCGGGATCGTGATCCGGTACGGTGCCGGCAGGAGTTCGATGGTCCGAAGGGCCGCGGATGGATCATGCGGTGGCTGCCGGCGCGGGCGTGGGAGAACGGAGTGTACGCCATCTATTCGAATCCGATCGGAGAGGAGGGTGGAACGATCAAGCCGGGCGGATCGATGATCCTTGATCCGTTCGGGGAGGTGATTGCCGAGTGCAGAGCGCTGGGCGAAGAGGTGGTGGTGGCGGAACTCGTACCCGAGAAACTGCAACTGGCGTCGGGCGCTTCCTACATCAAAGCGCGGCGGCCGGAGTTGTACGGGCAGATGGTGGAACCGAACCCGCACCTCCGTACGCACAAACGGCCGGAAGTGTATTGGAAGGCGATTCGCGGCGCGAGTTAAAATCGGGCCGCGAGCATCTCACGAATCTGCCCGCGAAGGTGTTGCGCCTGAGGTTCCCGCATGTTGTATTTCTGAAGAATCGCCAGCGCTTCGAAGAGAAGCCGTCTGGCATCGGCTTTCGAGCCGGCCCTCGCGAGGCAGCCGCCCAGGTAGTACAGGCCCGACACATAGGCAATCCGAATGCGGGCATTCTGGGGTTCGGCTGCCCACAATGTCCTCCGGATCTCCACGGACTGTTGGAACAGATCCTGCGCGCGAGAGAGATTGCCGGTATCGCTTTCGATCGAGGCAAGCGTGCTCAGGGAAAAGGCGTAGTCAAGCCGGGCGCGCGCGTCCAGCGGATCACCCTCCGCCGCCATTCGATCCAGATCGGCGGCGCGCTTCGCATGGACGCGGGCTTGGCTGTAATCCTTCAGGTTGATAGCCGCCGAGGCCAATGACTTGCTGGTGACAGATACGTCATACATCCGGGCCCGCTCCGCCGGGTGGGCGCGGAGGAGCTTCTCGAACAGGTCCAGAGCCTTTTGCAAGCAGGCTGACTGATCCTCGAGGCGCTGCGGGGCTTGTGCGCGCATGAACCACACATTCGCCATGGCCTCCATTGCGCCTTCGTCGTGAGGGAACCTCTCGAAAAGCTGAAGGACCAGCCGCTCTCGCTCGGCATTCCACCGCGCGGCCTCATCCGGCCATCCGGCGAAGTGGGCGATGGTAGCCATGCGCCCGGTAACCATGGCCAGGCTTAGCGATGCCGCTTTGTCCTGAGGCTGCTCGGCGAGAATCCCGTTGAGGATTTGCCGTGATTTTTCGAAGCTCGCCATCGCTCCTTTCCGGTCACCCAGGCTCCAGTTCGCCCCGCCTTGCACATCGCCGAGCCGCGAGTAGGCGGCGGCCAGTTCCCGGCGGAAGGACACATCCGAGGCCTGGCGGGAGAGCGCCTCCAAGTGCTCCATGGCCCTGGCGATCATCTTGCGGCGAATCTCCGTGGCGCCGGCCAGTTTGGCCAGGTCCTGCTGGAACTCAAACAAGATGCTGTTGGCGAGATGGCGGACCTGCTCGAAACGCTGTTCCGCCTTTTGCCGCTCGATGTTGGCGACGTGGTTCTGGTAGAGCGCCGACGCCATGCCGGCAATGAGAAGAGTGACGGCGCAGAGAACCGCGGCCGAGGCGCGGGCATTCCTCGACACGAACTTGCGCAGCAGGTAGCCTTTGCTCTCCGCGTGCGCCGTGACAGGGCGGCCGGCGAGAAAGCTGTCGATGTCCCCGGCAAGTTCCCGGGCGGACACATAACGGCCGGCGGGACTTTTCGCCATGGCCTTGCGGACGATGAGTTCCAATTCGCCTTCCAGAGCCGCGGCGGCTTCGGGTTTGGCCTTGCGGCGGAGGAGCGGAGGCTCTTCTTCGGTAACGTAGCGGATGGCGTCCGCGAAGCTATGCGCCGTCAGATCATAAGGGCGGTCGCCGGCGAGGAGGCAGTACAGGACGACGCCGAGGGAGTAGATATCACTGCTGGTGGAGAGGCTTTCGCCGCGCAGCTGCTCCGGGCTGGCGAAGTTCGGGGTGAACCGGCGCAGGTCTTTGGTGGCGCCGGCGGAAGCCTGAGAATCGAGGAGGCGCGCAACACCGAAATCGAGCAGCTTCGGGATCCCCTCGCCGTCAATGAGGATGTTCGAGGGCTTCAGATCGCGGTGGATGATAAGGTGCTGGTGGGCATATTGCACCGCCGGGCAAACCTCGCGGAACAATGCGAGGCGTTGGCGGAGGTTCAGGTGATGGATCTCGCAGTATTCGGTGATGGGTATGCCTTCCACCAGTTCCATCACGAGGTACGGCATGCCGGCGGCGGTGACTCCGGCATCGATCAGTTGCGTAATGTTCGGATGCCGGAGGGAAGCGAGAATCGCGCGCTCGGAGCGAAAGCGCCGGACCGCATCCTCGGAGAGCAGGATCTCGCCGATTACTTTGATGGCAACGGAACGTTCAAACTGGCCGTCGGCGCGCTCGGCGCGATAGACGATCCCCATTCCGCCGGTCCCGATTTGGCAGGTGATGCGATAAGGCCCCAACATGTCGCCGGCGGAGAGGCGCCGCGGCGTGGCGGCGAGGGCAGTGTCTTCCAGGGAGCCGCTGCGCAAATAGCTCGCCAGGAGTGAACCCACTTCCGCCCGCAAAGCAGGTTGGCCGGCGCAGCGGGAGGAAAGCAAGGCTTCGCGCGCGGCCGGATCCTCCCGTTCGAGCGCCTCAGCGAGTATGTCACTGACCAGGTTCCAGGCTTGCGGATCCATGTTTTGAATCCTCTAATCGTCTTTGCAGCCAGCATCGAGCCACCGCCCAATCCCGCCTTGCGGTAGTGGCGGAAATCTGCATGAGTTCCGCCACCTCCTCGACGGAGAAGCCGGCGAAGTAGCGCAGTTCCACGATGCGCGCGCGAAACGGATCGATGGCAGCAAACTGATCGAGGGCCTCATCCACGGCAAGCCACTCTTCGAACTTTTCGGGCGTGGAAGCGAGTGCTTCTTCCAATTCCAGGTCCTCCTTGCCGCCGCCGCGCTTGATGGCCTTGCGGCGTTTGGCGTGGTCGATGAGGATACGCCGCATGAGCTTTGCCGCCAGATGAAAGAATTGGCCCCGGGACTGCATGTCCGGCTCGCGCTGGCCTGTCAGGCGAAGAAAGGCTTCGTGCACGAGAGCGGTGGCCTGCAGAGTGCAATCGGGCCCCTCGTTGCGCAGGCGGCTGCGGGCCAGCCTGCGCAGGTCGTTGTAGACAAGGGGCATGAGCTGATCGAGAGCGGAGACATCGCCAGCGGCCCATTGTTGAAGGATGGCCGTAATGTCGTTGTCCGTCATCCGAAGTTGTTGGTCTTCGGCTAACAGGATACAGGAACCGGCCGGCGGCGCAACGGGATTAGTGGACAGCGAACTCCGGAAACTCTCCGCTAGCCTCCGCTGTAAACCTCCCACCTGCCACATCCTTGAAGGCGGAAAGCATGGCCTCGCCGGCTTCTCTCGGATTGCCAGGCAGTTCATCGCGCAACTTGTCCATGAGGAGGCCATACACACGCTCCTGATACCCGGCTGGCTCTCCCTCACGCCAGGCGGTGGCTTCCATAAACGACTGTACAATCATCTGCATCGGACGGAAGAGACTCAGCTCCACGAATTTTCCGGCAAGATAACGTCCCACATCCGGATTGAACGATCGCAGATATCGCAAGTATGCGTCGGCGTCGTCCTGGTTGAAGACGGATGCCCATCCCGCGCGGAATACCTCCGTGAACTGGTCGAACGCCTCGGAGAAGAACTTGTCGACCGCCTTCGAGGCGCCTTTGGCCATGACCCTATCCCAATCCACCTCGCTCCAGCTATGGGAGCGGGACTGGCGGAGTTGTTGAATCACCTCGCGGGCCGCGCCGGTGAGAAATGCCTCCACCAGCTTGGCTCCGATTTCGACAGCCTTTCTTTCCAGCAAAGCGGTGAATCTTTCGCCCAGCCGCGACGCCACCCTTCTGGCCGCTCCGACAAACACACCGCGAACACCGCTGATCACCTGGGTTTCTCCCCCGCTTTCCAAGGCCAGAAGAACCTGGACGGCAGCCCCGAATGCTTCGAGGGCCGCGGGAGAAGGAAGGCCGCCAACGGTCTCCTGAGCCCGGAAGCTCCACTCCAGTTCCGCCCTGTTCCAGGTTCTGATTTCATCCCCCAGGCTGGCGATGTTGCGGCCGTTCCAGATTACTCCCGCCAGCACCGCTTCCCCTTCGCCGTCGGTGGAAGGGGTGATGGACTTGATTCTCCGGGCGATCTTGTACTCCGGCAGGGAAGGAATGGAGCCGAACAACACGCAATCCAGTATGTTCAGGTACGTATCGACGGAATCGTGCTGGTAGCGCTGCCGCAGACTGGGGAAGACTTCGACAAGCTGAGGACGGCGAACGACGCCCAACATGATGAAATCGTTCGTCTTGTAATAGCTTCGAAAGGCGCCGGAAACCGGCCAGGGAAGTTGCTGGCTGTGGCCGTAAGGCCGGCAATTGGGAGTGTGAGCCCAAATCACCGGTTCGCCGGCGTTGTTATGAGCGAAATAGAGCCGCCTGTATCCCCTCGCACGCACGTACTCACGCTCATTGGAAGTGAACGTGTGATAGATAGGGCATATCTCTCGAGCCTGCTGTTCCGTGATCATACTCGCTTCCTTCACCCATCCATCGCGCAAGAGTGGGGAGAAAGCGTCCAACTATTTTTCGGGATGCGCAGCGGCTGCGGCCGGGAGTAGATGGGATTGAGCGGTGGGTAGAGGGCGCAACTGGGGCTGCTGAGCTGGCTTCCGGACGGACATGGCCGTGGCTGGATGGGGCACCGGAGGAATGGCTCTGTCAATTGCTTGGCGCGGAATTCCCCGCGCCCATGAGTCCATTCAACACATGGTGAATTTCCCATTGGACCCCTTCCAAAGTGGCGTCCGGCATGTCTTGATGACTTGGAACGAATCTGGGGCGATTGTCTACGTAGTGATCCGGATCCCTCATCTCCTGCGTAATTCGCGACCGCGGGGTGTTCTGCTCCCGGCGGTAGTAGTTGATGTGGCGGCGGACGATTCGAGGTGAGGCGAGCGATGCCTCGCGGCCCCCAGGCAGGTTGTCGATCGATGGATCGACCGTGATCAGGAGATCGATCGAGACCTCGGAGCCCCTGATTCGATCGCCTGCCGGTTGCGCCCGGCGCGAGGCGAAGTCGTACCAGGCACGAGTTCGAGCCACCTCTTCGCAGAACCAGACGGCGTTAAAGGCGCCGGCGCTGTACCCGTAGACGATCAGCGCGCCCCGCGGGTCGAACACCCCGGGACCAAACACCCACCTCGCGGCCTCGCCTCGCACGTCCGTGCATTCGGTACGGCATTGGTCCGGCCCGGCTCCCGTCATGCACGGATCGTAGGAGTTAGTGACCGTGCGACCATGGTGACGGCGCGCCGCCTCCTCCAGCTTCGACTTGATTTCCTCATACGCTAACATGGCGTGGGTTGGCAGTTCGACGGGCGCCAAAATGGGCGGCGTCCCCGGCGGCCCTAAGCTGTTCGTGGGACCCAGGGGCGGCGGAGCCATGACGTACAGCCCGCTGCCGGTAAGCCCTTGGCCGCCTCGTGGGTTCCGGCTGATGTAGCCGCCGAAGAAGACCAGAGTGTTTCGCACCGGTTGGTTGCCATCATGCGGGCCAACCCGATCGATCAGTTGCTGCCGGTTCTCGAACAAAAGCCTAACAGACATGACGTCCTCTCATCCGTCGCTGGGGAATCCGGAGCATGCGCCTTTGACCGGGCAGGCGGCCTACCTGGGCGTCATGGTCGCGCCCGCTGAACCGTGATCCTTCGCGCCTCCACCCATCCATCGCGCAAGATGAGGGAAAAAGCGTCCAACCTTTTTCGGGCCTGGGCGGCTACAGGCGGGAGTAGATGGGTTTGAGCGCGGGGTAGAGGGCGCGGTACGTTTCGTAAGCTCCCCGATAGGCATTGGAAGCCGGCTCGGAGCGGGTGACTTCGCGGATGGCGAGGCCGCAGGTTGCCTCGACAGAGCCGGTTTCGCGGCTGAGGGCGAGGAGGGCGGCGCCGTAGGCAGAGCCTTCCTGGGTTTCGAGCGTGGTGACGGTCTTTGAGAAGACGTCGGCCAGCATCTGGCGCCAGAAGGCGCTTTTGGCTCCGCCGCCGGAGACGCGGACTGCGCGGATGGGGACGCCCATGTCCTCGATGATGCGGAGGCAATCGTTCTGGGAGAAGGAGACTCCTTCGAGGATGGCGCGAATCATATCGGCGCGGGAATGTTTCGCGGTGAGGCCGACCCAGGCGGCGCGGGCGGTGGCGTCGAGGTGGGGGGTGCGCTCGCCCATGAGGTAGGGAAGCCAGAGGAGGCCATGGGCTCCGGCGGGGGATTGGGCGGCTTCGGCGGTGAGGGCGTCGTAGTCCGTGCCGGGGGCGAGTTGGTTGCGGAACCACTGGAGGCTGAGCCCGGCGCCCTGTGTGACGCCCATGACGTGCCATTTGCCGGGGACGGCGTGGCAGAAGGTGTGGACGCGGCCGAGCGGGTCGTAGGCGGGCGTGTCGGTGTGCGCGAAGACGACGCCGGAGGTGCCGAGCGTGCAGGAGACGATGCCGGCTTCGACGATGCCGTTGCCGACGGCGCTCGAAGCCTGGTCGCCGCCGCCGCCTACGACGGGTGTTCCGGGCTCGAGTCCGGTGGCTCCCGCGGCGAGCGTGGAGACAACGCCGGTTACTTCGGGGGATTCGTAGACGGCGGGCAGCCACTCGGCGGGAATGCCGAGATGTTCGCACATTTCCCGGGACCAGCGGCGGTTGACGACGTCGAAGAGGGCGGTGCCGCTCGAATCGGAGACATCGCTGGCGAACTCGCCGGTGAGGCGGTAGCGGATGTAGTCCTTGGGGAGGAGGACGCGGCGGACGCGGGCGTATTGGGCCGGTTCATTGTCGCGGACCCAGAGGAGCTTGGGGAGGGTGAATCCGGTGAGGACGGGATTGGCAGTGTAGGCGAGAACATTTTCCGCGCCGATTGTTTGATTGATGGAGTCCACCTGCGGCTGGCTGCGCTGGTCGCACCAGATGAGGGAGGGACGGATGACGTTGTCCGCCGCGTCGAGGATGACGAGGCCGTGCATCTGTCCGCTGAGGCCGATGGCGCGGATGGAGGCGCCGGTGATGCCTGCCTGGTGGAGGACTCCGCGAACGGCGGCTTGGGCGGCGTCCCACCAGTTTTCGGGGCGCTGCTCGGCCCACAGCGGGCGCTGCATGATCATGTCTTCATGAGGAGCGGTGAAGTCTGCCTTCACTGCGCCACGATCATCCACGAGGATGGCGCGGGTGCCGCCGGTGCCGATGTCGATGCCGAGCCAGTACATCAGCCGAAGATTATCGCACCTATCCGCTCTCCAGGGAACATTCGTCAATGGTCCCCGGAATCTTCGATGCCCGGCGGCTGCGCTCAAGGCGCGAAGCCGCGCGGTTAGCGCTCAGAACCGGAACTGCAACGTGAATTGGAAGGCGCGCCCGTCGTTGAGCGTGTTCGTAATCTTGCCGAAGGCCGGGGAGCTGAGATCGAAGTTCGGCTCGGCGAATTGGGGCGTGTTGGTGAAGTTGACCGATTCGGCGCGGAAGGTGAGGGTGCGCTCCCCCTGCACGACCCACGTACGGGCCACGGACGCATTCAGATTGCGAATGCCGCCGCGGCGGAATGTGCCGACGCCGATGTTTCCCCGCACGGCTCCCACGGGCATGAAGGCGAATGCGGAACGCGGCAGCAGGGCTACGGCGGTGTCCGGGTTCCCGATGGTGCGGCCGAGAATGGAAGGGTCCACGATATCGGGGCGGTCGCCGCTGGTGCCGTCGGCGTTGCCGAACCCGGGGGCATCCGAGCCTGAGATCACGGTGAAGGGCATGCCGGTCTTCGCGAGGAAAATCGCGGAAAGCGCCCAGCGGCCGAGCAAGCCTCGAGTGGCGCGATGGGCGCCGGGCCAGGCCGGAGTGGAGTAACGGAACCGCACCAGCGCCGCGTGCGATTGATCGAAGACGCTCGGTCCTTTCAGATCCTGCTGCACCAGGTACTGGTATTGCGGAAAGCCCTGCTTGGCATCGTCGCCGGCGGCGGTGTTGGTGTAGGCCGATCCGGTATCGATGGCCTTGCTGAACCAGTAGGAGGCATCCACGGTGAGGCCGCGCCAGGAAGGGATGACAAGCGTGGCGCGCCCCGCATCGAAGTAGGCGCGTGAGCCGTTAATGACGGGACGGACGTCGAAATAGCGGGAATCGGGCCGGCGGTCATTGATGGTAGCGGTGGTAAGGGGGATGCCCGGCACATCCACGGCGCGATTGAGGTGCCAGAGCATGAGGAGCTTGTGGGTGCGGCTGCCGACGTAGCCCAACTGGAGGCGCCAGTTGCCGGGCAGGGGAGTTTCCCAACTGAAGTTGTACTGGTGCGAGTAGGGTGTCTTCAGATTGCGCGGAACGATGAATAGGGTGCTACGGCCGTCGGGGCTGATCACCGCGTTCCGGAGCGGATCGAGCAGGTCCGGCGCCTGCACCTCGATCTTCTGGAAGTCCGGCGGATTCCAGCGGAGTTGCTGGAAGGTTACAGGGAAGACTTCACCGTAGTGGAGTCCGTAGGCTGCGCGGATGATACCGCGGCGGGGAGGGAGGCGCCAGGCAAACCCGAAGCGCGGGGCGACGTTGTTGCAATCGCAGTCATAGGGGATGAGGGTGCGGTTGTTGACCTCATGCGGGGCAAGCATGGGTTGGTAGCGAACGCTGAAACTCAGCGTGAGATTCGAGCGGGCCTGCCAGCTATCGCCGGCGAAGTAGTGCTGCTCCCAATTGCGGAAGCCGCGGTTGACGTCGCCGATGCCCGTGGAATAGCGGCTGGGGACGCCGAGCAGGAAGTTGGTGATGGCGTCGCGGCCGAAGTCGTTGCGGAAATAGAAATTGCCGCGATTGCTGCTCACTTCGCGCCCGTTGAAGCGGAGGCGCGTCAGTTCGCCGCCGGCTACCAGGTTGTGCCGCCCGCGCCGCTGGCTGAAGAGGGCGGCGTAGCGGAAGCGGTTCTGGATGCGGTCGATGGGCACGTTCGAACCCGGCCCGAGGGTAGTGAACACGGTTCCGATCTGCACCTGGGGACCCACCGCGTTCGGCTCGGGAACAAGCAGCGAGCGAACACGGTCCAGGCCGGCGGAAAGCTCCATGGTGGTGGCGGCGGACCAGGTGCGCTCCCAGGTGAGGCGGGCATTGTGCGATTTGGTGGTAGTGTCGGGATTCTGCCCGGCGACGAACTGAAAGGCCTCCAACTGCTGTGTGGTCCAGGCATGGCGGGCGGTGAGCCGGTCGCGGGGGGAGAGGATCTGATCGAGGCGGAGCGAAGCCGTGTCCGTGTTGATGTGCTGGGGCGAGTTGGTGTTGAGGGCGCGCGGGTCAATGTCGGCGCGGTTGGGGAGTTCCGCCGGAAAGGCGGCGAGGAAGCGCTGGATGACGGCGCGCACGCGGGTGCCGGCGGCAAGCGGGGTCCGCTCATCGGGGCGGGGAACCAGCACGTTGCCGTTCACGTTGCCGCGAATCTTCTGTTGGGAGCCGTCCAAGGTGAGGAAGGAGTTCTTCCAGAGCTTCGAGGTAAAGTTGAGGCCGTAGTTGTTTTCGTGGGCGGGCTTGACGCCGCCTACCTGAAAGAAGGAACGCGCTCCGAAGACGCTGTTGCCGTGGGTGGCGAAGAGCAGGCCGTGGACGCCGGTGACGTACTTCGACGAGGCCAGGTGCGGGAGAGCGGGCGGGGGGTTGCCGAACTCGACGCCATAATACTGGCGTTCGGGGCGAAACTCCGACACGATGGTGGCGGTGGTGCCGAGCCGGATGTTCAGTTCCTTGAGGGCGTTATTATCGATGAGGTTGAATTGAACGTTCTCGTTGCGGCGGCTTTCGCCGGATTGCGTATTGGTGCGGCCGAGCAGATTCAGGTCCGTACGCGCGTCGCCTTGGTTGGCGGCGGGCTTGGGAGCCTCGGCGGGCTTCTCGAGTTTGGTCTCCTGTCCCGCGCACGTACAGACCAGAAGCAGCAATGCTGAATATGAAATTCCCGGGCGAAACAATACTGTAACGATACTGGAAGCACAGGGAAAAATCAAAGATCAGGGCGTCAGGAGGCCGCGCATAATGAACACCGCCATCTGGCCGCGAGTGGTCGGATCGTCCGGGCAATAGGCGGAAGCCGAGCAGCCGCTGGTAACGCCAAGCTGGCGCATCTTCTGGATGAAGCTGAAGAAGGGATGGGATGCCGGCACATCGGTGAAGAACGCCGAGTTTGGGAAGAACAGCGCCGCGCCCGGTTGCAGGGCGAGCCGCGCCCGGACAATGAAGACCGCCATCTGGCCGCGAGTGACCGGGGCATCAGGGCAATAGGTGGTGGCGGTGCAGCCGGACGTGACGCCAAGCTGGCGCATTTTCTGGATGTACTTGAAGAAAGGGTGGGAAGCGGGTACATCCGTGAAGTACGGTCCCGGCTGGTAGTCGAAAGAATCGCCCATGAGCGCGCGGACAATGAAGACCGCCATCTGGCCGCGGGTGGTGGTGGTATCGGGGCAATAAGTGGTGGTGGTGCATCCGGAGGTGACCGCGTTGTCCTTCATCAGGCCGATGTAGGGACTGAAGGGATTTGAGAGCGGCACGTCCTGGAAGATCTGGAGAGGATTGGCGGCCGGTTGCAGCAGTTGGGTGAGAAGTCCGGCAATTTCAAGAGAGCCGGTGCGCGCGGAGTTCGCCGGGTTGGCGCTGGAGCTAAGACTGGCGTTGGCCGTGCCTGTGGCGGCGCCGCTGGTAAGCGTGGTCCATGAGGGTTGCGCAGTCGGGGTCCACGAACAGGAAGGCGTTGCGTTCACGGTAACGGAAGAGGCGCCGCCGGCGGCGGGAACAGCGAGCGACTGTGTGCTCAAGGTGAAGGAGCAACCGGGTGGGGGCTGGTAGACATAGATGGTTGTTCCCGCAAGCGAGATGACCCCGGAGCGCGAGGCGGCGGTGGGGTTGGCGGCGGCAGTGAACGCGAGCGCGCCGCGGCCCTGCCCCTGGCCGCCCGCAGCGAGAGTGATCCATGGGGTAGTGCTTTGCGCGGACCATGCGCAGAAGGGCGAGGAGGCATTGACCGGAATGCGTCCGTTATCGCCATCGGGCGCCACGGAGGCGGAGGTCCGGGTGATCTGGAATGTGCAGCCCCCGGGGTAGGTCACGGTTGCGCGAATCAGGAAGTTGCCCGCGGCGGCGGGCTCCTGGGAAAAAGTGGCGCCGTTGGAACTGGTGTAGAAGCGCGGCAAGGCGGGTGTAGTCGTGTCCGTATCGGCTGGATAGGTGTTCGCCGGATTATTCACCATCATACCGATCAGGAAGTCGCCGGAATTCAGGGTGATGCCGGGGGCGGGGAATGTGTTGAACGACCCCAGCTTGCCGATGGTCCCGCCGGTGGTCTGAAACGAGGCGCCGTTAATGTTTTGCGAGCCGCTGGGGTTGGCTGCCGCCACAAGAGTCAGGGGCGTCCCAACTTGCAAGCCGTCGGAACGGTCCCCGAAATAGATCTCAATGCTCTGGAGCACTGCCGGGTACTTGGGCGGTGTAATGCGGCTCACGAAATAGGCGGTGGAGGTCCCAGACGGAAAGCCCCAACTATAAGCGGCGAAGTTGTTGTCGTTGGATACCTGCATTGGCCCGGCCGGGGAGATACCATATCCCCGCAACCGGAAGGACTGCGATGGCAGGCTGGTGTCGTTGCCGGCGACGATCAAGGATGCCGCCTGAAGGCCCAGTTGAACGGGCGAGAACCGGACCGTGACCATTTGGCTGGTATTCGGCGCGAGCGAGAATCCGGAGGCCGAGTTCAGCACCTGGAATTGAGGGTCTGTCGTCGAGAGCGATGTCACGTTGAGCGTGCCGCTGCCGCCGTTGGTGATGGTGACCGTGGCATCCCGCGATGAGCCGGCGAGCACGTCTCCGAAGTAGGGTTGGCTCACTACGGCTTTCGGAGCAGCCGCGGGGAAATTGATGAGCACATCGCGAGTCAACCCGGCGAGTGTGATGCGGAACAGACTGTTGCCGGGAGTGGAGTTGGGAGTAGCGGCGCCGACAAAAAGGTCGCGGTAGGTGTCCAACTTGTAGACCTGAGGACCGGCTGCTCCGCCCGAGACGACTTGCACGGCAGGAGTGGCGCGAATCGGGATGCCAATGGCATCTGTGATGCGGAACCAGAACAGACTGCTTTGCGCGGAGCCGGCGGCAGGCGCGGGGTTGCCGACCGCAACCTTGACGAATTTCGGAGTGGAAGAAGCGACGCCATACCAATAGGGGATATGCATCTCCGAATTCGTAGCCGTACTACGGACGCGGACGTAGCCCTGATATTCGCCGGACGCCAGGCTCCCCGCCGCCAGCGTCAGGCTGACCGATGCCGATTGTCCGGAGGCAAGCGGAACACTGGCCGCCGATAGCGACGGGGTAACAAGGCCGTCGATGGATTGAATGGAAAGTTGCAGCGTGTCCGCGGAGGGACCGAGGTTGACCAGGCTGACGGACATGGTCTTGTTCACACTCGCCGCGCCCGGCCCGAAACTGAGCGACCGTGGCACGGCGGCGAGTGTTGTTTTCAGCGCCGCGTCCAGGTTCATGCGGCCGGCGCCTTGCTCCATTACCGGAGCAAGATGTTGCCCGTCCGGCATGAGTTGGGTCGCGCTGTTGACCAACAGCGAAAAATACTGGTCCACGGTGAGACCGGGACGTGCGGCCCGCAGAATGGCGGCGCCGCCCGCCACCATGGGGCTCGCAAAACTCGTGCCGCTTTGGAAGATGAACCGGTTGCCCGGGCTGGCGGCGTAAATGTAGTTCGCTACGGCCAGGAGGTCGGGGCGGATGAGGTAATTGGAATCCGGACCGCGGGAAGAAAGATCGGCGACACGGTTCGAATTGACAGGCGTCGAGTTCCGGGCCAGGTTCAAGGTCGCAGACAGACCAGGCGATGAGTGAACCTTGTTGGCGATCGCCTGGCCGTCTGCGAATCCGATAGAAACCGAGGGAAGATTGACGTCGCCTGTGCCGTAGAGGGGCGGATCCTGATAGCCTTCAAGATAAATGACGGCTCCGGAAGCACCAGCGTCGCGGGCGGCGCCAAGCATAGTCTGGAAGGTGCAGGTGGCCGTAGCGTGCAGCAGAGCTATTCGGCCGGCCAGGCTGCCGGCGGGGAGGGGGAGGCAACCATGGCCTGCCGGGTCGATATCATCCACGATCCCCAGAACGCCCGAGACTGGGCCGGACGGGAGCGCGTACGGGGGCACCGGCGGGACTGCGACGTAAGAAGAATTGTCCGTGAGCACGGCAGTACCACCCAGCAAGCGGCTGTTGTTCGAGCCTCCCACGAGCAGGTTGTAATAGCTGGGGCTCGATCCGATGGTGAGCCGCTCCGGACCGTCGTTGGCGGCGCCGACGATCATCAACACCCCCATGGCCGAGGCGTGTCTCGCAGCCACGTCGTACAGTTCGAACTCCTCAGGAGGAACGAGCCATGCGGCTTCCACTGACATGCTCAAGTTGATGACATCCATGCCGTCGGCGATGGCATCATCGATCGCCTTCAATGCCACGTCGCTGCGGCTGATGCCACTGGTGTTGGCTGGGCCTTGTCCAGGCACGCCGACCTTGTAGGATCCGAGCCACGCACCCGGCGCCACGCCGGAGATGGTTGTGCCCTCGGGACCCTGAACCGGCATCCCGGCCGCCACCATTGCGACCGCCGTACCGTGGCCGACCTGATCCTCCAGATCAACGGCTGCCGGATGCAAAGCCGCCGTGTAATTTCTCGCCACAATGACCTTACGGTTCGTCTGGCCGATATCGGCAACGTTGTCGTACTTGGGGAACCCGGCGGGAAGAGAAAGCGAAGGAGCCTGAAATGCGGGGTGAGTTTCATCGATGCCGGTGTCGATGATGGCGATCTTGACGCCGGCGCCGGCATTGGAGGAGCCTCCGATAGCCTGCCACACAGCGGGCACGTTCAGGAGCGGCAGGGCCTTGTCCATGGTGAACGTCATCTCGTGCACCGGGTAAACCTTGCGCACATCAGGATTCGTGGAAAGGCGCTTCGCCTCTGAGCCCGGTATCTGAAGGACCAGCGCGTTCACGACTGTGTCCATGGTATGGACCACTTGCTTATCCGGAATGGAGGCGGAGCGGCGAAAGGCCATTTGAGAGGCGCGTACCGCGCTCCGGCGCGATTGCATTGCGGCCCGCCGCGCCGAAAAGGCGGAGCGCGTTTTCATGGCGTACCGGGCAGCAGGTTCTTCTTTTAGCTCGACGATATAGACGCCGGGAACGGTTCCGGGCAACTGGCCGAATGCGGTGGTGGCGAGCGTGCACGCCGCGGTGACGAGAAGTAGGGTGCGTGACATGGGTCCTGTCATGTAGTGAGAGAACAGCGGAATGTATCACGGTGGTTTTGCATGTAGCCTGATAGATGCCGTCATGGAGAAATCAAAGAAGCTCAGAAGCAGCGAGTGGTTCGACACGCCGGAATACTACGGCTTCTCGCGCAAAGCCTGGCTGCGGTCGGAAGGATTCGGCCGCCATGTTTTCGAGGGAAAGCCGATCATCGGCGTCTGCAATTCGTGGAGCGAATTCAACAACTGTAACGTCCACCTGCGGCAGGTAGCCGAGGCGGTGAAACGCGGGGTATGGGCAGCGGGCGGCGTGCCGCTCGAGTTCCCCACCATTTCACTGGGCGAGATGTTCCTGCGTCCCACCAGCATGCTGCTGCGCAACCTGATGGCGATGGACGTCGAGGAGTCGATCCGCGCCAATCCGATGGACGGAGTAGTGCTGCTGTGCGGGTGCGACAAGACGACTCCGGCGCAGATCATGGGCGCGGCGAGCGCGGACGTGCCGGCGATTGTGGTGACCGGCGGGCCGATGCTGAGCGGCCTGTGGCGCGACCGCAAACTCGGGGCGGGGAGCGACGGGCGCAAGCTGTTCGATCTGTATCGCGCCGGCAAGCTCACGGAAGAGGAACTGTGCGAGGTGGAGGGCGGCCTGGCGCGCAGCGCGGGACACTGCACGGTGATGGGGACGGCCTCCACGATGGCGAGTCTGGCGGAGGCTTTGGGGCTGGCATTGCCGGGGTGCGCGGCGATTCCGGCTCCGGATTCGCGGCGGCTCGAGATTGCGGAGCGTTCCGGGCGGCGGATTGTGGAGATGGTGCGGGAGGACCTACGGCCTTCGCGCATCCTGACGCGGGAGGCGCTGGAGAATGCGGTGGCGGTGGACATGGCGATTGGGGGATCGACGAACGCGGTGGTGCATCTGCTGGCGATTGCGCGGCGGGCGGGGGTTCCGCTGGCGCTGGACGATTTCGATGCGATCTCGAGGAAGGCGCCGTTTTTGGTGAACGTGAAGCCATCGGGGGAGTATCTGATGGAAGAGTTCCATGCGGCGGGAGGAGTGCCGGTGGTGATGCGGCGTATTCTTTCCCTGCTGCACGGCGGCTGTCTCACGGTGACGGGGAGGACGGTGGCGGAGAACGTGGAGAAGGCGGAGTGCTGGAATGACGCGGTGATCCGGCCGATCGAAAACGCCCTTCAGCGGGAAGGCGGCACGGCGATTCTGCGCGGGAATCTGGCTCCGGACGGGGCGGTGTGCAAGCAGACCGCCGCATCGCCGCGTCTCATGCGGCATACGGGGCGGGCGTTCGTGTTCGAAAGCTACAAGGAGATGCTCGCGAAGATTGACAGCCCGGATCTGCCGGTGGATGAGAACACGATCCTGGTGATGAAGAACTGCGGGCCGAAGGGCGCGCCGGGGTTTCCGGAATGGGGCCACATTCCGATGCCGAAAGTTCTACTCGAGCGGGGGGTGAACGACATTGTGCGCATCTCCGATGCGCGGATGAGCGGCACGAGTTTCGGCACGGTGGTGTTGCACGTAGCGCCGGAATCGGCCATCGGCGGACCGCTCGCGGTGGTGCGGACGGGCGACGAGATCACGCTCGATGTGCCTTCGCGGCGGCTGCATCTGCACGTGACCGGGGACGAGTTGAGCGCCCGGCTGGCAGCGTTCCTTCCGCCGCCGCCGCACTACCAGCGAGGATACGGAAAGCTTTTCCTCGAGCACGTCACGCAGGCGAACCTGGGATGCGACTTCGACTTCCTGTAGGAGAATGGAAGTAGCATGCTCCGGTTCCCGATTCTGATGGCTGCCGCTGTTGGGGCAATCCTCGCGCAGGAGCCCGCCGCGCCGAAGCCGGAAGCTCCTCCTCCGGCGGCTGAGCCGAAGAAGACGGTCTACAGCTTCGAGGGAAAGCCGATGAAACTGCACTTTGCCTGCAAGCCGGAAGACATCGAATCCTTCGGCCTCACCTGCTCGACGGATGAGCCCTGCGACGTGTACCTGGAGTTGGCCGCGGTGGAGAAGGTGGGGGAGAAGTTGTTCCTCACCGGTAACCTGCACACCAGCGCGGTGACGCTGTGGAGCATACTTCTTGGCAGCGAAGACGGCGGGAAGACGTGGAGCGAGGTTTATGACCGCGTGCGGTCGGCAGGCTTCGAGCAGATCCAGTTCATTGATTTTGAGATCGGGTGGATCGGCGGGCAGCAGTTGCTGGCCTTGCCGCGCGATCCCTTCTTTCTGATCACCAGTGACGGCGGGAAGACATGGCGCCGCCGGCCGGTATATGGCGAGCCGCGTGTGGGCGCGATCCAGCAGTTTTCCTTCGAGAACAAGAACAATGGAGAGTTGCTGATTGACCGCACACAGGGCGGCGATTCCGGGGGACGCTACGAATACTACGAGACCAACACGGGCGGGGATAGCTGGGGATTGCGGCAGGTGACGCCCGCGGCGCCGAGGCTGAAGCATCCACGTTTCCACAATACGGACTGGCGCCTGCGTGCCGACGCCCCGTCGAAGAGCTTCCACATCGAGCGCCGCGCGGGGACGCGCTGGCAAACGGTGTCGAGTTTTCTGGTGAAGGTTGGCGAGTGCCAGCCGCCGGAGTTGAAACTGGCGGAGCCGCCCAGCGAGGCGGAGGCCGAGAAGACGGCTGCGCCGGAAGCCTCCGGCGTGTTCGTGATTCCATCCGAGCCGGGAAAGGCTCCAAAGAAAAAGAAGCCCACTCTGAAGAAACCCTGAGCATGCGCGTCAACCCCGTTGATCTGGAACTGTTCCGCCACCAGCTTGTCTCCATCGCCGAGGAGATGGGCACGGTGCTTCGCAAGACATCGTATTCCTCGAATATCAAGGAGCGGCGCGATTATTCCTGCGCCGTGTACACAGCGGCGGGCGAGACGGTGGCGATGGGAGACCACATGCCGGTGCACCTGGGCGCCATGCCTCTCTCGGTGCGGCATGTGATGGAGGCGTTCCGGCTGGAGCCCGGGGATGTGGCGATTGTCAATGATCCGTTCCGCGGCGGGACGCATCTGCCCGATATCACGGCGGTGATGCCGGTGTTCCTCAAGGCGCGGAAGCCCGCGTTTTTCGTGGCCAGCCGCGCGCATCACGCGGATATCGGCGGAATGAGCCCGGGATCGATGCCGATGGCGCGCGAGATTTACCAGGAGGGGTTGCGGATACCTCCGGTGCTGCTGGTGCGCGGCGGCGAGGTGGACCGGAAGCTGCTGGGGCTGATTCTGGCGAATGTGCGCACGCCGCGGGAGCGCGAAGGGGACTTGCTGGCGCAATGGATGTCGCTCCAGCGGGGCGAGCAGCGGTTGCGGGCGCTGCATGCGAGGCATGGAGAAAAACGGCTGGGCACGCTGCTTGCGGGGTTGCTTGATTACAGCGAGCGGATGATGCGGGGCGCCATTCGCGGGCTTCCCGAAGGGGAATACCGGTTCGAGGATTTTCTCGATTCCGATGGTCTTACGCCGCAGCCGGTGCGCATCGCGGTGACGGTTACGCTGCGCGATGGGAAGGCGGTGGTAGATTTCACGGGAAGCGATCCGCAGGCGGCAGGCCCCGTGAATGCGAACTACGCCATTGCGCTCGCCGCCACGATGTACGTTTTCCGGTGCCTGATCCGGGAGGACGTGCCGTTCACGCAGGGGTTGCTGCGCCCGATACGTGTCATTGCGCCGGAAGGCACGGTGGTGAACGCGCGGGAGCCGGCGGCGATGGCGGCGGGGAACGTGGAGACTTCGCAGCGCATCACGGACGTGCTGCTGGGCGCGCTGGCGCAGGCTGCGCCGGAGAGGATTCCGGCGGCGAGTTCCGGGACGATGAACAACATCAGTTTCGGGGGATGGGATGCGGCGCGGAGGAGGCCGTTCACCTACTATGAGACCATCGCCGGCGGGATGGGGGCGCATGCGCGCGGCGATGGCCTGAGCGCGACGCACACGCACATGACGAACAGTTGGAACACGCCGGTGGAGGCATTCGAGCATCTGTATCCGATGCGAATCCGTTCCTACCGGGTGCGTGACGGCTCGGGAGGCGAGGGTCTGCACCGGGGCGGCGACGGCCTCATTCGTGAATTCGAATTCCTGACGCCGGCGGAGGTGACCATCCTTTCCGACCGGCGCGAGCGCGGGCCGTATGGGCTCGAGGGGGGCGGCAGCGGCAAGCCCGGCAGGAATGAGTTGCGGCAGGATGGGAAGCGGCGTGTCATCCCCGCGAAGGCGAACTTCCGCGCCGGGCAGGGCGCCGTGCTTCGCATCGAATCTCCGGGCGGAGGAGGATGGAAGCCCGCGCCGCGGAAGGTAAAATAGAGAATCACTATGAGCGACGAGTCCATCAATCCGCAAACTTCCACGGAGGATACCTCCGAGATCCCTATCCCGCCGCCGAGCTTCGAGTTTCTGACGCTCTCGATCAAGACGCAGGCGGAAGTGCACATGGGGCTGTTACACTTTGGCGAGGAAAAAGACCGTCCGGCGCCGGACGAACGCCTGACCAGGCACACCATTGACATGCTGGCGATGCTGAAGGAGAAGACGAAGGGCAACCTGACGCTGGAAGAGCAACTGCTGATTGACAATTCACTCACCGAGTTGCGATTCCGGTTCGTGCAGGTGTTCTCAGGCAAGAGTTCCTGATGGGTCCTTCGAACGGCGAAATCAGGCTAACCGTGCTGGGGTCGGGAACCAGCGCCGGAGTCCCGACCATCGGGTGCCACTGCAAGGTGTGCCATTCCGAAGATCCGCGCGACCACCGCCTGCGCCCGTCGGTGGCGCTACAGTTCGCGGGACGCTCGGTGGTGATCGACACGACGCCGGATTTCCGCTATCAGGCGTTGCGGCGCGGCATCGAGCGGCTGGACGCCGTGCTGTTCACGCATGCCCACGCGGATCACATCATGGGTCTCGATGATACGCGGCCATTCAATTTCCGGCACGGCGGGGAAATTCCGATTTACGGTTCCGAGGAGACCCTGGCAGTCATCCAGCGAGTGTTTGCCTACATCTTTTCGGAGGAGCAATCGGAATCGTGGGTGCCGAAACTGCGCGCGCACATTTTCGGCGAGGATGACGTGCTTGATCTTTTCGGAACGGCGGTGCTGCCCATCCGGTTGAAGCACGGGAAGGGCATCACCTACGGATTCCGGCTGGGCGGGCTGGCGTATTTGACGGATCACAGCGAGATCCCCGAAGAGTCGCTGGCGAAATTGCAGGGTCTGGATGTGCTCTTCCTCGATGCGCTGCGGCACAAGCCGCATCCCACCCACTCGACCGTGGAACGGAGCCTGCGGTACGTGGAGCTGTTGCGGCCGCGGCGGACGTTCTTCACGCACATCTCGCACGACCTGGCGCACGAGCGCACGGAAGAGTTGCTGCCCGCGCACGTGCGGTTGGCCTACGACGGGCTGGAGATCACGGTGGGAGGGGCGGAGTAGATGCCGTCCGCGGCGCGGATCTTTCACAGTCCGGAAGAGGCGCTGGGGCGATTCGGCCCCTGCGCGTTGACCGTGGGAAACTTCGATGGAGTGCATTGCGGCCACCGCCGGCTGTTTCGCGAAGTGACGCAGATCGCCTCGGCGAACGGGTGGGAGCCTTCGGTGTTGACGTTTGACCCGCATCCCGCGAAGGTGGTGGCCCCGGAGCGCGCGCCGAAGCTGCTCACGACGATCGCCGAGCGGTGCCGCTACATGGGCGAGTGCGGCATCACGCAAGTGCTGGTGCTGCCTTTCGACCTTCCGCTGGCTTCGCTCGAGGCGGAGGACTTCGTGCGGCGGATCCTGGTGGAGGCGCTACAGGCGAGGGCGGTGGTGGTGGGCGACAATTTCCGTTTCGGACACCGGCAATCGGGCGATGTTCACACGCTGGCGCGGTTGGGGATGGAGTATCACTACGAGTTCCGCGCCCTGCCTGCGGTGACGATGCGGGGCGTGGTGGTTTCGAGCAGCGAAATCCGCAGGCGCATCCTGACGGGGGACGTATCGGGAGCGGCGCACCTGCTGGGGCGGTTCGTATCTGTCGAGGGGGAAGTGGTGAAGGGGCATGGCGTGGGGTCGCGGCAGACGGTGCCCACGTTGAACCTCGAGGCGGCGGCGGAGGTGCTGCCGGCGGTGGGCGTGTACGTCACACGCACCTTCGATTTGGAGAGCGAGCGGGTTTGGCCGTCGGTGACGAACGTCGGATTCCGGCCGACTTTTGGAGGAAAGCGGCTCGCCGTGGAGACGTATGTTCTGGTGCCGCTCGAGGAGCCGCCTTCACGGATCAGGGTGGAGTTGACCCGGCGTTTGCGGGACGAGCGGAAATTCGAGAGCCCGGAGGCGCTGAAGGCACAGATTCTGCACGATGTGGAGCGCGCCCGGAAGTGGCACCGGCGCTGGAATCACGGCCGGCTGATGAGGCGGATGGCGGCTGCAGCCCCGTATACTGGGAGTTAGCCTACTTGAACTTGAAGGAGTCATTGTGAGTATTTCCGAAGGAAAACAGAAGCACATGAAAGCGCTTTCCAATGAGCGCGGCGTGATTGCCGCCGCGGCCATGGATCAGCGAGGCAGTCTGACGAAATCGATTGCCGCCGCGAAGGGCGTTCCCCAAAGCGCCGTCACTGATGAGATGATGTCGGAATTCAAGATTGCGGTGACCAAGGTGCTGACGCCGCACGCGAGCGCCATTCTGCTTGACCCCGAGTTCGGTCTGCCGGCCTCCAAGGTGCGCAGTTCCAATGCCGGCCTGCTGCTGGCCTATGAGAAGAGCGGCTATGACAACACGCAGCCGGGACGCCTGCCCGACCTTCTGCCGCATGTTTCGGCGAAGCGGATCAAGGATTGGGGCGGCGACGCGGTGAAGATCCTGATCTACTACACGCCTTTCGATGAACCCCAGGTCAACGACATCAAGCATGCGTTCGTTGAGCGCATCGGCGCCGAGTGCGAGCACTTGCAGATTCCGTTCTTCCTGGAGCTTGTCGGCTACGATCCGAAGGGCGGGGACGAGAAGGGTCTGGAATTCGCCAAGATCAAGCCGGAAGTGGTGCGCAAGAGCATGGAGGAGTTTTCGAAGGAACACTACCATGTGGACGTGTTGAAGGTGGAGGTGCCGATTAACGCCAACTACGTGGAAGGCAGCGGCGTGTACAAGGGGCAGAAGGCTTACTCGATGGCGGAAGCCCTGGATCATTTCCGGCGGTGCGCTGATATGGCGAAGAAGCCGTTCATCTACCTGAGCGCGGGCGTGAGCAACGATCAGTTCACCGAATCGCTGCGCATGGCGGCGGACGCGGGGACGGACTTTTCGGGTGTGTTGTGCGGCCGCGCGACGTGGAAGGAAGGGATTCCGGTGTACGCCAAGAGCGGCGTGAAGGCGCTGGAGGACTGGCTGTCCACGGAGGGCGTGAAGAACATCAACGCGGTAAACGCGGCGCTGGCTCCGGCCAAGCCGTGGTACGCGAAGTTTGGCGTCGCGGTTTAATGGCGAAATCGCGTTTCAACTGCTGGGGGTAAGCGGTGGCTTACCTCCACTCATCAGAATCAAGAGATTAGCAGTGTCGAAGGAGGCATGGGCGCTATGCACGAACTGCTTAAGAATCTGTCCGAACTGCCCGAACTGGCCACCTTCGGCGCCTATGCTCTGCTTCGCAAACACGTTTTGCCACGTCGATTGCGCAGCCACCGTCCGCGGTAGCCATCAGGACCGGTCAATGGAAGTATAGGAAGGCTACACTACTGAACGCCGTTACGTTGACAAGAACAGGCAGTGCTTATCACGGTGTTTGAGAGGAAGTCATGAGCAAAGCGGCGAGGTGCACACACTGCGGGGCGCCGGTCACACAAAGCCGGCGTAACTATCGTTATACCGAGAGCGGCCTGTCCAACGTCGTCCTGCAAGGCGTTGAGGTTGCGGATTGTCCGAGTTGCGGAAACTCGGACGTGATCATTCCGCGCCTCGTTAGGATTCATCAGGCGATTGCACAGGCTCTGGCAAATAGTCCGGCCCGGCTCACTGGTGAGCAATTGCGATTCCTTCGCAAGCATCTCGGCTTCAGCGGCGATCAGTTGGGGAGCTATCTTCACACAGACAAGACCAAAGTCTCAAAGTGGGAGCGCGGTGAAGATCTGATTGGGCAAGCCAGCGATCGGCTCGTCCGCTTGCTGGCCGCGGCGCTCGACAAGGAGATGCGTCCGGCAATCCCGGCGATCGCGGAGCACCTCCCCAGTATCACGGACGATTTGGGGAAGAATTGGGAGTTGCATGTCGATGTCGCAACCCTGCAAACTTCGTTCGTCAGCGTTTCCAGGGCGGCGTGAACGCAATGACGCGCTTCAGCTACTTTCGCGTAGCACTCTTGCCGTGCAGCAAGCCGGCGATACTCAGGTCTTCATCGATCTCCGGCCAATGAATCCCTGCCCCCTCTCCGAGAATCTCGAAATTTTGCCTTTGCCCGGGACTTGCCGCTAGCAAGCGTGGGAACCAGGCAAGCGGTACGGAAAGCTTCCGCCCGTCCGCGAGCGCTACGATCAACTCGTGTGATCTGGATTTCACGAGCTCGGGGTTGCGCCTCAACGCTCGAAATACTCATGCCATGCCTCCCTGGATCCAACCAAGACTTTGTCAAGGCTGTTTCCTCCTGATTTTCCCACCCCGTGATTCGATAAAATCAATCCCAAGCGGTCTTAGTGAAGTGAACCTTAGAGGTCTTCGATGTAACTCGCTCGCGCAACGGAGCCTCGCCGGCCGCTGGATGCGGGTTCTCCACGTCCCATGCGAGGTGTGGATCCTGTCGATGGTCATCCTGCTTCCGGCGGTAGGGGCGGAAGTGCGCCTGAGCGGGCGAATCTTGAGCGAAACGAACAGCCCGGTGGGCGGGGCGAGGATTGTGTTCACCCAAACCTCCTCGCGCGTTTCCGTGAATGCCATCTCCGATCCCACGGGCAACTTTACCGCGGTGGCTCCCGCCCCCGGGTCGTATCAGGTGGATGTGGACCGCGAGGGATTTTTCCGGCTTACGGGCAAGAGGGTCGATCTGAAGGCGGGAGCGAACGAGCTTCAGTTCGTGCTGAACCGCGTTCGGGAGGAGGTGCAGTCGGTGGACGTAACCGCCAATCCCGGAGCGGTCGACATGGACCGGACCACTCCCCAACTGACGCTCAGCGGCAATGATTTGATCAACGTTCCCTATCCGTCCACGAACACGCTGCGGAATGCGCTGCGCATCATGCCGGGGGTGGTGCAGGACGGACGGGGCGGGGTCCACCTGTACGGCGGGGCCGAGGAGCAGACGCTCTATACGCTCGAGGGGTTCCAAATCAACGATCCGCTTACGGGGCGTTTTGAATCGCGCATCGGCGTGGAATCGGTGAGTTCGCTCGAAACCACGGCGGGGCGGCCCACGGCGGAGTACGGCAAGGGGTCTTCGGGAGTGCTTGCGGTGCGCGCGCGGACGGGGGATGACAAGATCCGCTATTCGGCCACCAATTTCATTCCGGGCATCGAGCACCAGAAGGGCTGGATGATCGGCGGGTGGACGCCGCGGGTGAATTTTTCGGGGCCGTGGAAGAAAGGGCGGGCGTGGTTTTCCGACAGCATCGACCTGCAGTACAACAATACGGTGATTCCGGAACTGCCCAGGGGGCAGGACAGCACGACAAGCTGGCGGTGGAGCAATCTGCTCCACAACCAGATCAACCTGAAGCCATCGAACATCCTCCACATCGGCAGCCTGTTGAACTTCTGGTACGCGCCGCGTTCCGGGCTCGGCGCACTGGACCCGAGAGAGACCACGCTCGACCACCGGTCACGGCAATACTTCACCTACATCAAGGACCAGCAGTACTTCTCGCGCGGAGCGGTGCTGGAAGTGGGGTATGCGAACAACCGTACGTTTGGACGGGATATACCTCAGGGGCACGACATCTACGTGGTCACGCCGCTTGGTAAGTTGGGCAACAACTTCATCGACGCCAGCCGCAAGGCTGGACGCGACCAATGGCTGGCCAACATGTTCCTGCCGGCGTTCCCGTTCCTCGGAGAGCATCAGTTCAAGACGGGCCTCGATCTGGACCGTGTCAGCTACTGGCAGAACGTGCGGCGCACCGGAGTCGAATACACGAGTATCGACCTGGCGCCGATCCGCCGGACGCTGTATGCGGGGAATGGAGAGTTCCGGCGGACGAATTTCGAAGCAGCAGCGTATTTGCAGGATAGCTGGCGCGTGCGCAGGCGGCTGCTGCTCGAGTTGGGCATCCGCACGGACCGCGATCAGATCCTTCGAAATTGGAATTTCTCACCGCGGCTGGGCTTTGCCTGGTCGCCGTTCGTAAACGATCACACGAAGATCTCGGGCGGGTTCGCGCGCATCTTCGATTCGACGAGCCTGCGGATCTTCACACGCCCTGAGGATCAATTCGCCATCTCGACGTACTTCGAACCGGATGGAACGGTGGCGCGGGGGCCGGCGTTCTCGATTTACCGCATCGAAAATCAGAAGCTCGCCAGCCCGCGGTATCACAACTGGAACCTCGGGATAGAGCACGAATTTCCGCGGCTCATTCAGGGGCGGGTCAATTTCGTGAGCCGCCGGGGGAGCCGGGGATTCACGTACATCAACGGATTGCAGTGCGATTGCATCGACGTGCCGGCTTACTTCGACGGAGTCCATAATCCCGTCTTTGATGCGATCTACAATCTCAGCACGCAGCGGAGGGACCGCTACACGTCGGTGGAGTTCACGCTGCGGCAGCCCATCCGGCGGCAGTACGAATGGCTGTTCAGCTATACGCGCAGCAGGGCGCGGTCGAATGCCGTGGTGGACCAGAGCATCGATGAACCATTGCTTATCGGGGACAATGCCGGCGCCTTGCCATGGGACACGCCGAACCGTTGGATGAGTTGGGGATACCTGCCCACTCCCTTCAAGAACTGGGCCGTAGCCTATCTGGCGGAGTGGCGCACGGGATTTCCTTACAGCATCCAGGACGGGTACGGGCACATCATAGGGCAGGTGAACGCATACCGCTACAATGCGTTCTTCGAGTTGAACCTGTTCCTGGAGAGGCGCCTCGCGTTTCGCGATCAGTGGTGGGGCGTACGCTTCGGCTTCAACAACATCACCAACCACAAGAACCCGAACGTAGTGAACAATGTGATAGGATCGCCGCAGTTTCTGCAGACGTTCGGCGGACAAAGCCGGGCATTCAATGTGAGAATTCGCTGGTTGGGAAAAAAGTGATCATCCTTCTTCTGCTCCTGCTCGCGCTGCCCGGGGCGGCGCAAATTCGCTTTGAAGAGCGCACGCTCGCCACGGATCTGAATGGCGGGTATCAGTTGCTGGCCGTCGATTTGAATCACGACGGAAAGCCCGACCTGCTGGCTCTGGCCAGCGGGATGCAGGAACTGGTGTGGTTCGAGAACCCGGGGTGGGAGCGCCACGTGATTGCAGGCGGGCTGAACCACATGATCAACGTCGCGCCGCTCGATGCCAACGGGGACGGAATTCCGGAACTCGTGCTCGCCACGGAGTTCGCCAACGTGGCCAGGAACAGCATCGGGATCGTATGGCTTTTAGAAAGCAGCGGCGACCCGCGCAAGCCGTGGAAGATCCGGGAAATCGACCGGCTCAGGACCTCTCACCGGCTGCGGCCGATTCATCTGCCGCGGGGCAACGCGGTGGTGAACGCCCCGCTCACGGGCCCCACGGCCGAACCGCCGGATTATCACGGCCACATCCCCATCGTGATGTACCGCCCGCCCGAATGGAAGCGCGAGATGATCAATGATTCGCTCGACGGCGTGCTGCACGGTATTTTCGTATTCGACTGGGACGGCGACGGGGCGGACGAACTTCTCACGGCGAATTTCCAGGGGCTCCACCTGCTGCGGCCGGCGAAGCCGGGAACGCCGCCGCAGCTATTGAATGCGGGGGATACTGCGCCATGGCCGAAGAGCGGGTCGAGCGAAGTGCTGGTGGCGAAGTTAGGGAAGAAGCGCTTTCTGGCGAGCATCGATCCGTGGCACGGCAACCAGGTTTGTGTGTATTTCCGCAAAGGTTCCCGGTGGGTGCGCACGGTGATCAGCAGCGAAGATCCCGACGGGCACACGCTGCACGCGGCTGATCTGGACGGTGACGGGCGCGATGAATTGATTGCCGGATTCCGCGGACCGACGCGCAGCGTCTACTACTACAAGGCGGACGGCAAGGGAACGAAGTGGGAGAGGCACGCCGTCGACAAGGGCGGCATCGCCGCGGCCGGGTGCGCCATTGCCGATTTCGATGGCGACAAGCGGCTGGATGTGGCCTGTATCGGATCGGCGACGAAGAATTTGAAGCTATACCGCAATCTGGGCTCCGGGAATTAGCAGAGGATGCGCGCGCGGCCGGCCCAGTGGAACTCTTCGCTAAGAATGTTCATTCCGGAGCAGGCTGATTCTAGGCCTGTGCTTCGATGACAGCCGGGCCGGCGGCCGGCGGCACGTTCTCGAGGCCGGACTTGACCTCAGGGATGACCCAGCGTGCTTCTTCAAAGCCGATGTACTTGAGAATGCGCAACTCGTCGCCGGGACCACAGAGAATGTCGCCGACGGTGAGCGGATTTTCGGTGTCCTTGAGCAGCGCCCAGGCGCTGTAGAGCGTGGGGGCGTCCACTGTCCCTTCTTCCAGGTAGTCCTTCGGTTTCACCATCATCGTGCCGGAGGTGTGCGGCGCGCTGCGAAAACGCTGTCGTTCGGTTTCCTTCATCCGGAAGATACGATACTTGGGCATGTTGGCTCCTTGCAGACGCTATTATGCCTTAAAACATTCAAGGAAGGAAATGTTCCCGGCGCGAAGAGCGGCTTGCGCATCGTCCCTACCCTGCCCGATCCATTCCGCGATATGCGCCCGATCGAAGGAGCATGCCTCGCGCCAGCCCCCGAGCGGGCGGGACGGAGACAGCACAAAAGTATTCTCGCGCGGGGTTTTGCGAGGCTTGTGGCGGAAGACGCGAGCGGACTTGAGGAAAACCCGCACGGGCCAGGGCATTCGCGGGGCGACATTCAATCCTATGATATGGGTGGCGCGGCACTGGGAGGCGGCCCACAGCGGGAGGGCGGCGATGATGCCTCCATCGGAATAGAGGACCTTATCGATGCGCTGCTGCGGCAACACGCCCAGCAAGGCGCAGGATGCGGCCAGATGGCGCCAATGCACGTGGCTGCCTTCCACCATCCGCCCCTGCCAGCGCAACAGGTCAGTGAGAACGGCGTGATACTCCATTCGCGGCTGATAGGAACTGTGGATATCGCGAATGAAGCCTTCGATCTGGGTGAACTCGATGACGCCATCGAAAGGGCGGCGCGGGAAGCGAAAGCGCAGCCGTCCGAGTTCGGCCGCGTGGAGCCATTTCGCGGCAAGCTCCTCGGCAGTGGCTCCTCCGGCGATGGCCCAGCCGTTGAGTGAGCCAATGGAGACGCCGATGACCACGTCGAAGTCCACATACCGGCGCAGAACATCCCACGCTCCCACCTGCCAGGCTCCGAACAGCCCGCCTCCCGACAGCACCAATGCGCGCTTCATGCCGATTTTTCATTGTACCCGCCGGTGTCCCCGGGCCGGGCGCGCGCCCAGGGGTTATCAGCGTTGATCCGGGTTTACCGGCGGCCTGAGGCAGGTCTGTTGCAGCCTGCCAGTTCGCTTGCGCAGCGTAGCCGAACTCAGGTTGCAGTGGTTCCCACTCTTGTGTCGTGCACCAGCGGGATGGCCGGATATTGCCGATACTATAGAAAGGCCGTGAAAGTGACCGTGGAAATTCCTGATGACCTTGCTGCGCGTCTCAGCGCCGCGGGTGAGGATTTGTCGCGACGCGTCCTGGAGGCGCTGGCGGCGGCGGAATACCGGCAAGGCAGTCTGACCAAGCCGGATCTTCGCCGGTTGCTGGGCTTCGAAACGAGTGATCAGATCGACACTTTTCTAAAGACCCACGAGATCTATATTGAATACACTCTCACGGATCTGGAGCGTGAGCGCGCCGGTTCCTGGTGCAGATGACAACCGGATGAGAAGCGCGGACTGCGCCCGGTTAGACGGCATGTTATCGAGACAGGCGGGGCTCCGGTCATCGAAATAGAGCCCTCGGTCGTGTGCTATCAGCGGAGTTCGTAGCCGCGGAAGAAGTAGCCGAGTTCGAAAGCCGCGGTTTCGGGCGCATCGGAGCCGTGGGTGGCGTTGCGCTCGATGTTAGTGCCGAACAGCTTGCGGATGGTGCCGCCGGCGGCCTTCTCGGGGTTGGTGGCGCCCATGACTTCGCGCCACTTGAGGATGGCTCCTTCGGCTTCGAGCGCCAGCAGAAGCACCGGCCCTTCGGTCATGAACTGGATGAGCCCGGCAAAGAAGGGGCGCTCCTTGTGGACGGCGTAGAAGCCTTCGGCCTGGGCCTTGCTGAGGGTTTCCATGCGCATGGCGCGAATGGTGAAGCCGGCCTTTTCGATGTGGGCGAGAATCGCGCCCGCGTTGCCGGCGGCGACGGCGTCCGGCTTGATGATGGCGAATGTACGTTCCAATTGACTCATAGAAAAAAACTCAGCGGCCCAGGCGCTGCATTACCTTTTCGCCGATTTCGGCGGGCGACTGGCAGACGGTGATGCCGGCGGCCTCCATGGCCTTCATCTTGTCGGAAGCCTTACCGGAACCGCCGGAAATGATGGCTCCGGCGTGGCCCATACGGCGTCCGGGAGGCGCGGTCTGGCCGGCGATGAAGCCGACGACGGGCTTTTTGACGTGATCTTTGATGTAGGCTGCGGCCTTTTCCTCGGCGTCGCCGCCGATTTCGCCGATCATGACGATGGCCTCGGTATCGGGGTCTTCATTGAAGAGGCGGACGGCGTCGGTGTGGGTGGTGCCGATGATGGGGTCGCCGCCGATGCCGATGCAGGTGGACTGGCCAAGGCCGAGTTTCGTCAACTGGCCCACCGCTTCATAGGTGAGGGTGCCCGAGCGGGAGACCACGCCCACTTTGCCCGGCAGGTGAATGTGTCCCGGCATGATGCCGATCTTGCAGGCTCCCGGGGTGATGATGCCGGGGCAGTTCGGCCCGATGAGGCGGGTGTTGCGGCCCTCGAGAAAATTCCAGGCGCGAACCATGTCGAGAGTGGGAATGCCTTCTGTGATGCAGACCACAAGGGGCAATCCGGCGTCGGCGGCTTCCATGATGGCCTCGGCGGCAAACGGCGGAGGAACAAAGATGACGCTGACGTTGGCGCCGGTTTCCTTTACGGCCTGGGCGACGGTGTGGAAGACCGGGCGGTCGAGGTGAGTCGTGCCGCCTTTGCCCGGCGTGACTCCTCCGACGACGTTCGTACCGTAGGCAATGCACTGGGAGGCGTGGAAGGTGCCTTCCCTGCCAGTGATGCCCTGCACCAGCAGGCGCGTCTTGTCATTGACCAGAACACTCATTGCACCAACCTCACCACTTTCTCGGCCGCGTCTTTCATGCCGTCGGCCACCGTGAAATTGAATCCGGATTCGGCGAGAATCCGGCGCCCCTCCTCGACGTTGGTTCCCTCCATGCGGATGACGATGGGGGCGGTGATACGCAGGTCGCGGGCGGCGGCCACAACGCCGGTGGCCAGGGTGTCGCAGCGCAGGATGCCTCCGAAGATGTTGATGAGAACAGCTTTTACGGAGGAATCCGCCAGGAGGATGCGGAAGGCGTTCTTGATCTGTTCGGCGCTGGCGCCGCCGCCGACATCGAGGAAGTTGGCGGGGCTTCCGCCGGCGTACTTGATGATGTCCATGGTGCCCATGGCGAGTCCGGCGCCGTTCACCATGCAGGCGATGTTGCCGTCCAGCTTGATGTAGTTCAAGCTGTATTTAGAGGCTTCCACTTCGAGGGGATCTTCCTCATTGAGGTCGCGCAACTCCATGAGGTTCTTGTGACGGTAGAGGGCATTGTCATCGAGGTTGAATTTGGCATCGAGCGCCACGGCGCGGCCGTCTTTGGTGAGGATGAACGGGTTGATCTCGGCAAGCGAAGCGTCGAGGCCTTCGTAGGCGCGAACGAGGGCTTGCATGGCGGCCACGGCAGCGTTGACCGCGGGCCCCTCGAGCCCCATGCCAAAGGCCAGTTTGCGGGCTTGAAAGCCCATCAGGCCGGCGCCGGGGACGATCCATTCCTTGAGAATCAGTTCGGGAGTCCTGGCGGCTACTTCTTCGATTTCCATGCCGCCGGCGGCGGAGGCCATGAACACGTTGCGGCCCACGGCGCGGTCGAGCAGCATGCCGAGGTACAACTCGCGCTCGATGGGGAGCGTCTCCTCGATGAGCAGGCGCTTCACGAGACGGCCTTCGGGTCCCGTCTGGTGGGTCACCAGCGTCATCCCGAGAATCCTGCCGGCGATCTCCCTTGCCTCGGCGGCGTCTTTGGCGATCTTCACGCCGCCGCCCTTTCCGCGGCCGCCGGCGTGTATCTGGGCCTTCACCACCACACTGCCGCCCAGTTCCTTCGCGGCGGCTTCGGCTTCCTCGACCGAGAAGGCGACCTTGCCTCCCGGCACAGGGACTCCGTACTGTGCCAAGAGCGCCTTGGCCTGATATTCATGAATTTTCATCGGGTTGAGCCTGTGTTAGTATTTCGAAGGTCGAACTCACCACTATAACATGTCGATTGTCCCCTTCCTTCATCGAGTTGTCGCGCGCGAGGACCTTACCGCGGAAGAAGCCCGCGAGGCCATGTTGTCGATTCTTTCGGGCGAAAGCACGAATGCGCAGATTGCCGCTTTCGTCACAGCTCTGCGGATGAAGGGAGAAACGGGAGCGGAGATTCTGGGATTTGCGCGTGCGATGCGGGAAAAAGGCAGGAAAGTGGAAGTAGGGCTTGATAGGGAACCTTTGATCGACACGTGCGGCACGGGAGGGGATGGCGGGGGGACGTTTAACATCTCGACGATCGCGGCCTTCGTGGTGGCCGGGGCAGGGGTGCGGGTAGCCAAGCACGGGAACCGCTCTCTGTCGAGCCTGTGCGGGAGCGCGGATCTGCTGGAGGAACTTGGCGTACCCGTCGAGGTACCGCTCGTGGTAACAGCCCGGGCCGTTCGCGAGGTGGGGATCGGATTTCTGTTTGCCCCGGCGCTGCACCCTGCGATGAAGCACGCGCAGCCGGTGCGGCGGGAGTTGAAGATGCGCACGGCATTCAATCTGCTGGGGCCGCTGTGCAATCCGGCGGGGGCGACGGCGCAGTTGATCGGAGCCCCGTCGATGCGGTCGGCGGAACTGATGGCGGAGGCGCTGTCGGGTCTGGGAATCGGGCGCGCCTGGGTGGTGCATGGGGCGGACGGTCTCGATGAGATCACGACGACAACCGAGACGCATGTGTTCGAGGTGCGCGATTCGCGTATCCGGCGGATGAGCGTTACTCCGGAGGATTTCGGGGTTCCCCGTGTGCAGGCGGACGAGATCAGGGGAGGGGACCGGGCGGCGAATGCGGCGATTGCGCGCAGCGTGCTGCACGGCGACCGGGGTCCGCAACGGGACATTGTGGTGGTGAATGCGGCGGCGGCTTTGCTGGTGGCGGGCGCGGCTTCGAGTCTTGGGGAGGCGGTGGAACGGGCTGCGGAATCCATTGACTCGCGGGCGGCGTTTGCGGCGTTATCGCGGCTGTGTCTGCTGCTGGCGGACGCAATCATTGAGAAATCTTCCTAAACTTCCCCTTCTCCACAGCCGATAAAGAGAGTGGCAGATGAGTCATTGGGCCGACGCACTTTCGATGGGGTTCCGAACGGACCCAAACACCAACCCTGAGGTGGTGGCTGCTCAGGGTGTGAACGGCACACCGGGCAAAAGCAGCGAGTCGAAGCAGCATTCCGGGCAAGCTGGGGACCCCGCCAACCCCATGGAAGATCTGACCAATCTCAAGGTTCGGTTCCTGGCCGTTCTCAATCACGAGATACGCACACCGCTGAGCGGAATCATGGGCATGACGGACCTTCTGCTGGAAACAAGGCTGGATGACGAACAGCGGGAATACGTTTCAGCGGCAAGGTCGTGCGCCGAAACACTGTTCGAGGTGCTCAACGCGACCCTGGAGTATTCCGCGCTCAGTTCCGGACGCGTCCGGTTGGAAGATGCGGAATTCCACGTTGCCGAGATGATTGGGGCCGCTTTGGCCGAGCACCAGTTCAAGGCCGATGCCAAAGGCATCCGCCTGATTACGGTGATCGAGGCAGGAGTGCCGGAAATCGTAGTGGGAGATGCGCTGCGGGTTCGGCAAATCCTCTCTCATCTGATCTCGAACGGCATCAAGTTCACCCCCCAGGGCGAGGTGGAGGTGAAGGTGAGTCCCGGACCTCTCGCCGAGAGGAAAATGACGCTCCAGTTCCGCGTGCGGGATACGGGTATCGGGATCGCGGCGGATCAACTGGCTCACATCTTCGATTCCTTCCGTCAACTGGACAGCGGCCTTTCGCGCACCTATGCCGGGCTTGGGCTGGGGCTCGCACTCGTCGAGAAACTGACCACGCTGATGCATGGGTCCATTCGCGCGGAGAGCACGGTGGGGCAGGGATCGTCATTTTTCGTGGATTTGCCGTTCCAACTCTCCGAACTCCACATGCCGAACGAGCATCCGGCGGAGACTGTGGATAGCGTAGCCACCGCGCGCATCCTTCTGGTGGAGGACAATGAAGTGGCGCAGCGCATCTTCAGCCACGTGCTGCGGAGAGGAAAGTATCTGGTGGAATGCGCCAATTCGGGGACGGATGCGATTCGTGCCGCAAACCGGCGCACGTATGACCTGATCCTGATGGACCTGCAAATGCCCGGGATGAACGGAATCGATACCACGCTCAAACTGCGAACCGTTCCCGGGTATGAAAACGTGCCGATCATCGCACTCACGGCCAATTCCGCCGAGGAGCACCGTGTTCTGGCGCAGGAAGCAGGAATGCAGGGGTATCTGGTGAAGCCGATCCCGTCGGACGAGCTTCTCGCCTCCATCGCCCATTTCCTTCGCAAAGGCTGAGCCTGGCGCTTCGGCCCTGGCGCGTCGGCCGGTGTACAGTGAAGTGTGGATTGCCGGCCGAACTGCGGGGCCTGCTGCACGGTTCCGTCCATCTCCTCACCGATCCCGGGAATGCCTCAGGGTAAGCCCGCGAACACGCGCTGCGTGCAGCTCACGGATGACGCCCGCTGTCTGTTGTTTGGCAAGCCGGAGCGTCCTGCCGTTTGCCGGACGCTCCAGCCATCGCCCGAGATGTGTGGGCAAACTTCGCAGGATGCCCATTTGTATCTGCTGCGTTTGGAACTGCTGACCAGACCGTCGCCGCACGAGGTGCGTAGTGATGATCAATGGAATGCCGGTGATAGCGCACTTCCATCAGCTTGAAGAAGATGTTGGACTGCTCCGGCCTCAAGAAAGAAGACGAGGCTCTCAGAGGAAGTGGGCGAACCTGAGCCAGCCAGGTTCAGTAATGCAATCGATGAACCATCTACAATAGAGGGTCCGTGGTTCTGAAAAGCCCGAAGATCTATCACATCACGCACCTGGAGAATCTGCCGAGGATTGTCGATGATGCTCTCTGGTCAGACGCGGAGCGGATTCGCAGGAATCTTCACTGCTCGATCGTCGGGATGAGCGAGATCAAGCGGCGGCGGCTTGAGGAACTCATCGTAGACTGTCATCCGGCGACGAAGGTCGGGGAGTACGTTCCGTTCTATCTCTGTCCTCGATCCGTCATGTTATACCTGCTCTACAAAGGCAACCACGTTGATCTTCGCTACGCAGGCGGTCAACGTCCGATTGTGCACCTTGAGGCTGATTTGCGGAGCGCTGTTAAGTGGGCGCATCGAGAAAACAGGAACTGGGCTATTAGCAACGGCAATGCGGGAACTCGGTACACTCAGTTCTTCAACGATCTGTCGGACCTTGAAAAGCTCGATTGGAATGCTATCGGTGCGACGAAATGGAATGACCCGATCGTGCGAGAGCGCAAGCAAGCGGAGTTCTTGTTGCACGGATGGTTCCCGTGGCAACTCGTCGAGCGGATCGGCGTCATCGACTTGAAGGTTGCAGAGAGTGTTTCGCGAACATTCTGGGCGAAGCGAAGCACAGGCCTGGGGTTGTTGTTAAGCCGGATTGGTACTACTAAAAGGGAATTATGATAGAGCTCACCCATGGCGACATTTTGCAGGCGGACGCCGAGGCGCTCGTGAACACGGTGAACTGTGCCGGCGTGATGGGACGTGGAATCGCGCTGCAATTCCGGAAGGCATTTCCGGAGAACTTCAAGATGTACGAGCGTGCCTGTGAGCGGAAGGAAGTTCGCCCGGGAAAGATGCTCGTGTTCGAGACGGGGCTTCTCACTGGCCCGCGCTACATCATCAACTTCCCTACGAAGCGGCACTGGAAGGGGAAGAGTCGAATCGAGGACATCGACGCTGGCCTCGCGGCGCTCATCGCCGAAGTGAAGAAGCGAGGCATCCGATCGATTGCGGTTCCGCCGCTCGGCTGTGGCCTCGGAGGGCTCAATTGGCATGACGTTCGCCCGCGCATCGTCTCGGCGTTTGGCGAACTGCCCGAGATAAGCGTTCTCATCTTTGAACCCTCGGGCGCCCCGGAACCGGCCGAAATGGCGAAGGAGAAGAAGGTCCCGAATTTGACACCGGGCCGGGCCGTGCTGATTGAGCTCATGTCGCGGTACCTCGCAGCGGTGATGGATCCGTTCGTTACGCTGCTTGAGATTCACAAGCTGATGTACTTCATGCAGGAGGCCGGGGAGGATCTCAAGTTGAAGTACGAGAAGGGCCCGTACGGCCCTTATGCCAAGAATCTTCGAAACGTGCTGAATGTGATTGAAGGCCACTTCATCAGCGGATACGGTGACGCTGAGGATGATCCTGCGCGTCCGATCGAGGTCTTTCCGGCAGCTGTCGAATCGGCGTCGTCATTTATTGCTTCGCATCCCGTAACGCAGGCCCGGTTCGACCGCGTGGCGCTCCTGATTCATGGGTTTGAAACGCCGTTCGGGATGGAACTGCTTGCCACCGTTCATTGGGTCTGCACTCGGGAGAATGCCAAGTCGGAGTCCGAAGTAGTCTTGCGCACTCACGCTTGGAACGATCGCAAGAAGGCCTTTGATCCGAGACAGATTACGCTTGCTCGTGAGATTCTCGTTGCCCAGAATTGGCTGCGAACGCCGGAGTAGGTCCGGTAGAGCGGCTGAGCATCGGAGTGGGGTTGGCCTGCACGGGTGCGGCCCGCTGCGGGAGGCAGCTACTTCCCATATTCGACCCAAATCGGGCTCGACCAGGCCAACTCGCCCGCGGCCTGCTCGACGCGCACGTAGTAGTAGTTCTCACCGGCTCTCACGTCCGAATCACGGTACTCAAACGCGGCCGAAGAGCCGCGCGGGCGCTCCGTGTGCACGAAGGTATTGTTCCTGATCACCTCGATGCGGCCGATCGGTCCCGTCCCTTCCACGCGCACCTTGAGCACCGGAGTCTCCCGGGTGGAGAAGACGTCGCCCATCAGGTGGCCGCCCACGCGCACGTCGACGATGATGTTGTCCGTCGCGGCATAGGAATGCCGCGCGCGCATGGCGTTCAACAAATCCTCGCGGCTGTGCGGGCCGTCCCCTTCCACCAGCAGACAGGCGTAGGAATCGTGCGTCGCAATGTGATCCGAACTTGCCTGCACGCCCAGTTTCAGCCCTTTCGCCCATGCGTTCCACACAAATCCCGACGGACGCCAGCCATCGCCGTGATGATAGTACCGCCGCTCCGGCGTATCGGCCCGCGGAGCATTCTCGTATTCGTACGACGAATTCAACCCCTGGTAAATCTCCACCAGCGGTTCGAGTTGCGGATCGTTATCCCGCCAGTCCGTCCCCTGATCCGAGGCCGTGCTGTGCGAGGAAGTCAGTCCGCCGCGCTGCTGCAGGTAGGGATAGATAATCGGACCCGTATTCAATTTTCCCGCCATCTCGTCTTTGGAGATCGGCAGTTCGCGATTGCCGCGCTGGGCGAAAAACGTGTTGCGGTGCCCGTTCGGGTAAGGCACGCTCCGTTCGGTGCCGAATAGCGGCCAGAACCGTCCCTGCACCAGGAAGATGTCCTCGGATTTCTCCGTCCGCCACCAGTTGTATTCCGTCCCGCCGTACTGGTGATCGGTGACTACCATGTAGTCGTACTGGCCGGCAGTGAATGCATAGCGGTAGAAATCGAGCAGCGAGCCATCGCCGATCCCGTCGGCGGAAATGTCCGTATGCCGGTGCAGGTCCCCGCGCAGGATGCGGTAGGATTTTCCGCCGGTGCGGTAACGGTATCCGCGGATGGCGGCCACGTTCGCCGGTTCGTTGGGATGCACCGGCTCCGCTGTCAGCACGGGCTCGCGAAACTCCGCCAGTTGCGGCTCCGGCGCGCTCGACGGCGGCTCGATTTTCGTGTAGGCCACCTCCGTGGCTGCTGGTGCGGTCCGGCTGAACGTCCGCCCGTCGCCGGCCCAGGCAAACCACAGCCGTCCCGCCGCGTCCATCGCACCGGCGATGCGCACGTCGTTGCGCCCTTCCGTCCCATCCAGTTTCACCGCGGGTGACCAGTGGTCCCCCTCGAGCGAGGTGATCAGCACTTCCCAGGCTCCGCCCGCGCCCCAGTTGTTCTGCACCCGCGTCCGGAAGCGAGTGAGCGAACGGCCCACGGCCCAGACGCGCCCCGCGGCGTCCGCCTGCACGTGCGCCATTTGAAAATAGTCGTGATACTCCGGCCGGATGGCGTTCATGATGTCCGGCGGTTGCATGAGCCGGCCGCCCTCGAGCACCGCCATGCGCACCGCGCGCGTGCGGTACAATCCGTTCCCGCCGCGCGGGCGAAAGTGCTGGCTGTTCCAATCTTTGCCCCAATTCACCTCGGCGGTGTCCCAGGAAATCCACAGGCGGTTGGCCTTGTCGCAGGCGAGAGACACATTCGCGTCATAGCCGGCGGAATGGGTCACGCGGCGCGCCTCGCCCAAACGGCCGTCCGCGCCGAGGCGCCGCACGTAAACGTCGAAGTTCCCGCTCTCGTAGCCGTCCCAGCCGATCCACACGTTCCCCGCGGAGTCCGCCGCCGCGGCCGGCGCCCAGTGATCGCTCGTGCCCGTACTCACAACGACCTCGCCGGACCACGCCTGCCCGTCCCACGTCTTCATCAGGATCCGCGACTGGCGGCCGCGGAATCCCTGCCACACCACATGCAGTTTCCCTCGCGCATCCCGCACCGCCGCGTGATAGAGGTTCGGACCCTCCTCTCCCGTAATGCGCTCCGCCGCGGACCACTTCCCGTTTGAAAAATAGCGGCCGTACAATCCCCAAACCCCTCCGCCCTTCGCCGACCAGATCAGCCACATCCGCTTCAAACCGTCTTCAGCGAGCGCCGTGCGGAAGTTGTCCGTCATTTCACCGCTCAGCATCACCGGAGGTTCCCATGAGGACGCCCCGCGATGCGCCACCCAGACGGCGTCTTTGCGATCGTCGTAGGAGATCCAGCTAGCCCACAAGTCGCCGCGCGAATCCAACGCGAGCGCGGGATAGTCGTTCTCCCCGGGCTGCCGGGTCAGCGTCACCGTGGGCGGAAGCCGCTCCACCGTTACGTCGCCGTCGAGGAATTCCGCCGGCTTGCCCGTGGGCATGCGGTCGAGCGAAAAGGCGAAGTTCCCCGACGCCGTCTTCACGCTCACGCGCGCATTCGCCGGCGCGTCCATCACCGCCACGATGCCGTTCGGAATCAGTTCCCACGGCTTGGTGTGCACGGGATCATACCCGCGCGGCGAAGTGGAATCCATGTAGTTGGTCGCGCGGCTGGTCAGCTTCCACTTGCTGTTGCCCAGAATGGCATCCTGATGCTCGAAGAAGACCCCACGCAGCCGCTCGACCGTTCCCCGGTCCAGCGTGATCTCTCCGTCCCATGTTTTCGGATGATGCCGCGCGACGCCAAACATGATCCGCAGCGTCGCCTCTGCTTCCCCTTTCGCATCCCCGATCGCCACCGGCGTTGTCTGCGCCGTCTTCAGGTAGGCGGGGACCAGCAGCAGCGCCGCCGCGCCCGTCCACATCCAGGTTTTCTTCCAGGTCTTCGCAGCCACGTCTTTCTCCCCAGCTATTATTCCCCATCGGCGGAGTTTGCGTGACATGTTTATAGCGCTCTGCTCGAGCGCGCTAATGCCCCGCATCCAGACCGTTGAGCCCACGCTTGTAATTCGGGTCAATGGCGGCGATATCCGTCCGGTAACTTACTGAATTCGCCGTCGGGAAGTTCGCGGGAACCTTTTGGGTCACCGTCCCCGTCGCCGCCCACTCGGTTCCCCTCTGAAGGGTGGTGAGGAAGCCCACGCAGCTCAGCGCGTTGATATCGTGGCCCAGCGTGGTGTGGAAGACACGCCCCCTGCCGTAGGTGAGCACGATCAGCACCGGTTCGTCTTTTCCGGTTCCCTTGTTCGCCGGATCAGAGAACGCTGTCGCCAGCACCGTCATGTGCTCTCCCGGCCCTCGCAGCGAGTTGTACAGTTCGTCTCCCTGGTGCATCCACACGTTGGGCAGGCCGCGGAGGATGGGATGCTCGCCGTCGCGCGCCACGACGGCGAAGGGGACGCGGGAGCCGTGCCCGCCCGCGTTTCCCGGTGACGCATCCGAGGCAAGCCTTCCGCCCTGAAAGAACCAGTGCGGCCCGGCGGCCTGATTCCGGTCCCGCCATCCTCCCACGCCGATCATCTGGTTGTACTCCCTCCACCGCGGGAAGGCGTTGTCGGCCGCGTGCACCGCCACCAGCCCGCCGCCGTTTTTCACGAAACGCTCGAAGCCCGCCTTCAACTCCGCCGGCCATTCCATTGCGTCATAATTCGAAACGATTACCTGATATTTTTCGAATTGCGGATGAAAATTCCCGAATCCCTGGGGGGAGGGCGGCGCGGTCACAACGTCCACCTGAAACAACCCGGTCTCCTCGAGTTCTTTCCGCAGGGCCACGGTAGTGAGTTCCCACTTGTGATACGGCCCGCCGCTTTCGCCGTCGAGCAGCATCACTCTGATCGGGCCGGCCGCGCGGGCAGGCAGGGTCCACATCCCCATCACGACGCCAGCCGCCAGCGGAAGAATGATCTTCACCATGGCTGAAGAATAACAGAAACCGCCGCCCTCGCCCCTAGTGTTCCTTCATCCCGTACCACTTGCCGATGGCTTCGATCTTGTCGCGAATCAGGCTTTGGGACTCCGCGCGCATCGACGTCGATGCCATCGACCCGCTCGAGGAGAAGCCGCCCAGGCTGAAGACATAATCCTTGAAGTTCACCGCGTCAGAGACGAACAACTCCGTCCCTTCCCCGTTCAATACTCCGTACACCGCGGCATAACTCGAAGCGATGAGATAGTTGTCGCTGCGATAGGCTCCCTGCTCTTCCGGCCGTTCGGTAAACAGCGGCCTCCCCTGAAACTCGTGCTTCACCACGGGCCGGTGGCCCAAAAGGTAGTAAAGCGTCGGCGTGATGTCGGTGGAAAACGCCACCACCTTCGGCACGGATGACAACCCGCGCAGCGACGTCGGCAGGTGCATCAACAAAGGGATACGCACGATTTCCGGATAGATAGTGTAGGCGTGTCCCCACCGCCCTTCCTCTCCGAGCGAATCGCCATGATCGGCCGTGAAGATCACGATGCTGTCGTCGTAGATCCCCTTATCCTTCAGATATTGGATGAACTTGCCGAAGCAGCCGTCAATGCGCCGCAGTCTTGACGCGTAGGGCGGATAAAAGCCCTTGTAATCCCGGTCGTCAATCGCCTTGCCGCCCTCGCGGTTGATGCGCGAGATGTGGATGTTCTGCGGCTGGGTGTAGGAAAACAACCCGCCGCGCGGGGCGCCTTCGGCCGTGATCTTCCCTTCCAACTCCTCGAGCGAGGAACACAGGTCGTAGTCCATCGTCGCCTTGTTGTCGTCGAGCGGCTGGAGTTTTGGCCAGGGCGTAACTACCGTTTCGAGGATGGTGTCGCGGCTCACGAACGCCTTGTACTGGTCCGCCTCGAGCAGCTTCTGGAGCGTGTTCATCGGCCGGAACGGCGTCACGTACTGCTTGTGCAGCAGCATCCCCCCAGCCCAGATCGAGGGCTCGGAGAGCCCCGTTCCGCCGTAATGGGTGAAGGCGTTCCGGAAGACCACGCTCTCCTTGCCGAACTCGCCCAACGCCGGAGTGAAATCGACATTGCTGTTGTAGGCCGACACGTAATCCTGCCGCAGGCTGTCCACCACCACCATGAAGATGTTCGGCCGGTTGGCGGCCGGCTCCAGTTTCTCGACAATCTTCATCTCGACGGGTTTGGTCTCCACCGACCGCGGAATGTTCGTGTGCTTCGAGAGGTAGCCGTAGAACTCGGGGTCCACCGATTGCGCGGGCGAGACGGCGTCCCGGATCAGCTTGAACGAAACGTCATATCCCGTGTACTTCTCGAGGAAGGCGGCGCTCATGAGCGGGCTGCGGGTCTGCTTCCAGAACACGCGCTGTGTCGCCTGGAGCGTGCGGTATCCGGCAAGCACGCCCAGCGCCGTGAGCAGCAGCACGATGGAGCGTTTCCTCATGGACGGCAGCAGGAAGGCCGTCTTGTAGCAGGCGCGGAACACGGCAATCCAGATGATGAGGATGGTCAGCTTCTGCATCAGATAGTTCCAATCCATCTTCGAGGTCTGGAACAGCAGCGCCCCGGCGGTGAGCATGATGGCCGCCAACATCAGCGCCAGCCGGCGCCGGCTCATCGGAGTTTTCTCCCCGCTGATCCAAAACGAGAGCGCCAGCCCGCTCTCCACCACGCCGCCGTTGCGCAGATACAGGCGCAGGCAGATTCCCGATAGAAAACAGGTGGCCACGAAGGCGAACACCGCCGCGTACAGATCGGCCTTCCAGTCACTGAAGGAGATTGCGGGAAAGATGATCATGTGGAACACCACCCACAGCAGAGCGGCTCCCAGCAGGTGGTAGAGAGCGAATTCGATGCGCGCCGGGCGGCGGAACCAGCTTGCCAGCACGGCGAGCAGGTTCAGCACGACGAAGAAAAGCATCAGCACCAGGAGGTGGGATATGAGGTCCCACCCGGCGGCGAATACGCCCGCGCCGACGTTCCAGTCGATGGGATGAGCCCGCAGGTAGACCCATGCACTGGAAAATCCGGCCAGGAACAACGAACTTTGCCAGGCTGCGCGAAACACCGCCGCGTCCTCGGGGCAGGCTTCGCGCGCCCAGTCCACCACCGGGATGAGTTCGCACCAGTCGATCACCGCCAGCAGCAGCACTGGAACCAGCGCCGCCATGCCAAACAAATAGCTGCGGATGTCATTTTCAAGATGCGCCATCACCGGCACGAACAGCAGCACGATGCTCTGTAGCGCCAGCAGCAGCACCCAGATTCGCCGCAACCTCCGCCCCAGGGGGCGGATCGAGAAGCCTTGCGGGCGGTCGAAGCCGAGCGCGGCGATCCCCACCAGGACGCCTGCCAGGTGAAGCCACGAATGGATGCGGGAGAACTGGTTCAATGCGGGAATCAGTCCGCCCTTGTGCACCTGCTGGTAGGTGAACGGCACATAGGCGAGCAGCGCCCAAAGCGACGAGAAAAGGAAGAATCCCGTAAAAAGGGCCCGCCCGGCGAGAAAAGCCAGCCAGCGTTTCATCCCGGGCATCACTCCCATGCCGGCTGCCGGGCCGTGCGCGCGAGCATCACGCGGAAATCCTTGTCTCGCGGCCGCGCGCGCTTGCCCCGCAGCAGATACTGCCGCGCCGCTTTGTAGTCGCCGGTCCGCATGCAGGCCATTCCCGCGGCCAGTAGGGCGTCGGCGTTGTCGGCGCGCGTTTCGAGCAATTTGAGAACGCGCTCTTTCGCCGCCGGCGCCTCGCCCAGGCGGATCTCACAGCGGGCTTTTCCGATAATTACATCCGGATATTCCGGGGAACGCTTCAGCGCTTTTCCGTATAGCTCGTCGGCCTCCTTGTAATTGCCCTTTCGCTCCAGGGCATGCGCCATGAACATCAGGTTGTCACTGTTCTCCTCGAGGGCGAGGCAGCGCTGAAACGCCTTGTAGGCTTGATCCTCCTGCTCCATGCGCCGGTAGGCGAGCCCGATCTGCGGGCACCCGTCCGAGGGGATCGGGGCGTAGACCAGATACTGCTCCCACATCGCGGCCTCATCCTTCCACCGTTCCATTTTGTTGTAGATGCGCGCCAATTGATCGATATAGATGCTGTTTTCGGGATAGGCTTTGTACAACTCGAGCGTCGGCTTCAGCGCATCCTCGTAGCGCTGCTCCTGCATCAATTGCCGCCCCCGCGCCAGCAGGCGCTGCGCCTTGGCGCTGCTCAGATGATTTTCCGCGTCCTTGTCAGCGCCTTCATCCACATACGGGTTCAGCCACAGCGACCAGTAAAACAAGTACAGGATCAAGCAGGGGAGCAGGAAGCGTACGGAGGGGATATCCATGGGAGACTCTCAGAACCGGTAGTCCAGTGACCCGTCCAGGATGTATTGGCGTACCCCTTTCCGCCCGTAGCGGTCCTGTACGCTGATCCCGCCCGTGAAGTTATACAGCCACCGCCCGCTCAGCTTCCCGCTGAACTCCGCAATGAACGTATTCGACTGCAACACGCCAATCTCGTTCGTGCTCCGCACTTCGAACGGCGACGCCCCTCTTCCGTACCGAAACCCGATGTATTTTTCGTGATCGTCAAAGTACCGCCGCACCGAATATTGCAGCGACGGGCTCCATCCCAACTCGTCACGGCTCAGGAATGTGCGGCAGGAAATCAGATAATTTCCGAAATATCGCCCCAGCGAACCCGTATACAGCGTGAACGGCGCGTTGAAACGGAACCTCCGGAACCCGAAAGATCCCTCCATGGACAGCGGCAGGTTCTGGAACACTTCACCCGCGAACCGGTAGGCGGGATACAGTTGGCGGTCCGGCGAAAAGCCGCCATTCAGAAACAGGTACGTCCCCGGCCGTAGCCTTGGATAAGCCTCCATCTCCACCAACTGGCTGTTGAAGCCGAACCGGCTTGCCTGCGTGAACCGCACCCCTACCCTGCCAATCGAGAACATCCTCTTGAAGATGACGCTGCTCTCCCGCCATCCGGATCCGTCGTCGCTAAACCAGGAGTAGAAGTGGTCGACGCCAGCGTCCCACTTGCGCTTGCCTTCCATCAGTTGTTCCCGCAAATGCAGCGCTTCCCTGTTGCCGGGTTCCAGTTCCAACAGGTTGTTGGCCAGTTCGAGCGCGTCCTTGTCCTGCTTCAAATCGCGCAGGGCTTTCACGCGGGCCAGCAGAAAATTTACATTTCCAGGGTCCCGGCTTTGCCCTTCGCGCGCCAGCGTCTCGGCGCGATCGGGATGATCGGACCACATCTCGACGCGAATCAGGGCTTCGCGGGCATCGGTGTAATCCGGACTGGTTTCGAGGACGGCATCGAGGGCGCGGCGGGCCTCTTCATAGCGGCCGTCCCAGGAAAGGATGATGCCGTACATGAGGCGCGAATCGATATCGCGGGGGTGCTCGCGAAGCTGCTGCTCGAGCAGCGCAATCGCCTGCGGCCGCTTGCCGCTGGTGGCCAGGTTTCGGGCCTGGACCAGGATGCTGCCGGAGTCGGCGCCCCAAGCAACGGCGCAGGCCCCCAGGAGGAGGAACGCCCGCCACAGCCGGTCGAGGGTTCGCCTTAGATTCATGATCTATGTACCCCTTGCTATCGGAGGAATCCTGCGTTCCCTTTACAACCCCACCCTTATCCCTTCCAGCTTCCCCCTCTTCCTACCCGCGGACTAAAGTGGAGCCCTGAGAATGTCGAAGAAGTGAGGGAAACAAGTTTTCTGACAAGCGGCCCCGGATGGTCACCGCCGGGCAGCACACAACCGAACATGCGCATCGTCATGAATGGCTCTGGGTTGAAATTCCTGCGAACGCTGGGGTTCCAACTTGGCCTTGCCGAGGCGCCCCCTTCCCCGCTTCCATCACTCCCCCCAGCCCCAAGACTGAAGGCCATGGCCGCTGGCGCTCCCCAAAACAATGGGTTCGCTTTCCATGAACTACAGGCGTCCGTCTCCATCACTGAGGCAAGCCGCGCCATGCAGGAAGACATGGGGCTGCCGGCCGCCAGCCTGCTGACGGCGCCGCCGGCCGAAGATCCGGCCCCGCCGGAATCCGACCCCACCGACGAAGCTTTGGCGAACCTCCTCCGCATGATGGAGCGGCCTACTCCGGAACCCCGTCTGGTCCACGAAATTCGCCTCGATTTGCAAGGCTTGCTCGAAGCCTTGAGTTCCCAGGAGTCCTCACCCTCGGATTCCATCGCTTTTCCCCGGAATCATCAGCCCACCCAGTATGCGGCCCTCAACGGCAGGAAGGTCACACTCGCCTTGGCGGGCGCCGAACTGCGCACCGCCCAGCAAGTCCTCGAACGCCAGAACTGCAATGTCAAACTTCTCGAGGGGGAACTCACTTCCACTCTTTCCCTGGAATCGCTCGATACCGAGATCCTCGTCGTCGCCGCGCCCCCGGAATGGGAGATCACCGAACCCATTGACCCGGGCTTCCTGGCCCACACTCGGGCCGGCATCCTCGTCACCGGGTCTCGCCGTCTGCTCACACGGCTTGCCCAAATTCCCCAACCCGGGCCCCGCGACTACCTCGCGGCGCCATGGCAGGAAGAGGAATTCGCCTGGCGCGCCGCCCTGCTTGCCTCCCGGCCGGCGCTTCCGAAGCGCCTGGCGGAGTCCGTTCCCAAGAGAGAAAAACCCGAAATCCTCATCGCCGACGACGACGTCACCACGCGCACTTTGCTGGGGTCGCTGCTTTCCAAACACGGCATGACCTGTCACATCGCCGAAAACGGCAGCGAGGCGCTCGATATCTTCAAAGCCCGGCGTCCCTGCGCGGCTATCCTCGACATCATCATGCCGTCCATGGACGGCTTCCAGGTGCTCGCGGCCGTCAAGCAGGATCCCGCTCTTCAGCGCACTCCCGTCATCCTGCTCACTTCGCGCAACTCCGAGGTGGACAAACTCCAGGCCTTCGCCCTAGGGGCCGACGACTACCTCACCAAGCCGTTCAGCCCCATGGAACTCGCCGTGCGGCTCAAACGGCTCCTCAAGCGGACGTCATGAAACGGCTTTCGCGCGCGCTGCGCCGCCTGCGCGACTCCTTCCGCTCGCCGGCCGCCGACCGCGCCTTCGTCCTGCTGAAGGTCTGCTTCGTCCTCTCCCTTCTCGTGTATATGGCCTGGCAGGTGCATCATCAGGTGTTCTCCCGCCGTGTCCGCGAAGTCCCCCTGTCGATGGCGCTTTCCTTCCTCTCCATGCAGGTCATGCTGATAACCCTCGAACTCCTGCTCTCGTGCCTCATCAAGCAAAAAGACGCCACGCGCCGCAATTTCTCCTCCCGCGCTCTCCCGCTGATCCGCAAGAATCTCGCCGAACACATTGCCGGGGAAGATCGCTTTCGTCCCCTGCTCGCCATGTGCATCGTGCACGGCTCCGATGTGCAGCGGTCCCTCGCCGATTTTCTTGGATCGGTCGACGGATCGGCCCGCGCGCGGCTCACAGCGCTCGCCTCCTCGTTGGGAGTGAGCTGGGTTTGGGAAAAAGTGGCCCTATATGGCACGGCCGAACAGCGCAAGGATGCGGCGTTCCACCTTGGCCTGCTCGCCACTTCCTCCTCGAGCGAAGTGCTCCGCCGGATGCTGGCCGATGCTTCTCCGCACGTCCGGACTGCCGCCAGCCGCTCGCTTCTGCGCATGGGGGCCTCCGCGGATGTGGACCAGGTGTATCGCTCCTGCCTCCAATCCCCGCTGCTCGTCCGAGCCTTGCTCATGACGGACCTCCAGCCGCATGCCGCTCGCCTGCTGGACGAGATTTTTCCCCCGGTGTTCGCCGCCGGCGAAGAGTCGCAGCTCGCCGCCGCTCTCGAACTTGCGGCCGGCTGGATGTCCCGATTCCCTTACGCCAAGCTGGTTTCCCTGCTCGTCCATCCCTGCTCGTCCGTCCGGGCGGCCGCACTTCCCTTGCTTCAATTCGAAGGCTCCCCGGCTCAGGTGGAGACGTGGATCTTCGCCGGGCTTGCCGACACCGAGGAACCGGTTCGCCTCGCTGCCGCCCGGCTCGCGGGCAAACTTCGCCTCCGCTCCGCCATTCCCGCTCTCGAATCGTCCCTCGGCGATCCCCACGGGGAGTTGACGCGCGAGTCGCTCCGCGCGCTCGGCGCCATGGGCCCGGAGGGATGGCAAATCCTCGAGCGCGCCGTTCTCTCCCCTCACCCGAAACTCGCCGCGCGCGCCGCCGAAGCCCTGAGCGCCGCGCACGTTTCCCCATTCGAGGCCGCATGATCGACTACGACACGATAGATATCCTCGTCCACCGCGTCTACTTCTTCTTCGAGAGCGGCATCATCCTTTACGTCTTCACCATCAACGCCATCTATTTCTTCCTCACCGTGGCCGGATTCTTCTGCCTTCGCCGCTACCACTCCACCTTTTCCCAGGAGGAAAAGGACCTCCTCATGAAGTCCCCCCTCATGCCCGCCATCTCGCTGATCGTGCCCTCCTACAACGAGGCTATGACTATCCGCGAAAGCGTCGGCGGCATGCTCCGGCTCGATTACCCGAACTACGAAGTGGTCGTCGTCAATGACGGCAGCAAGGACGACACGCTGAAGATCCTGATCGAGGAGTTCAAGCTCTACTTCTCCGCCCGCGACGTCGAGGGGTCGCTTTTCACAAAGCCTGTCCGCGGCGTGTATGAGTCCCGCGAGCCGATCCGCCTGCTGGTGATCGACAAGTTCAACGGCGGAAAGGCGGACTCCATCAATGCCGGCATCAATGCCGCCTCTTCTCCCTATGTGATGGTGGTGGATTCCGACTCGCTCATCGAAAAAGACGCCCTCTTCCAGATGATCAAGCCCTGCCTCGAGGATCCCGAGCGGGTCATTGCCGTGGGCGGCACCGTGCGCGCCGTCAATGACTGCGATGTCCTTCATGGCCGCGTACGCCGCATCCGCTCCGCCGGATCCTGGCTTGCCAACTTCCAGGCCGTCGAGTACCTCCGCGCCTTCTTTGGCGGCCGCGTCGGGTTCAGTCTCCTCAACTCTCTCCTCATCATCTCGGGAGCCTTCGGCCTCTTCCGCCGCGATGCGGTTCTCGAAATCGGCGGCTTCGAGGAATCCACCATCGGAGAGGATATGGAACTCGTCGTGCGCATGCACCACTACTACATCAGGAACAAGAAGCCGTACCGCATCGTTTACGTCGCCCAGCCGGTCTGCTGGACCGAAGTCCCTGACTCGCTGAAAATCCTCAAGCGGCAGCGCAAACGCTGGCAGCGCGGAACCGTCGAGAGCCTGTGGCGCCACCGCGAGATGCTCCTCAACCCCAAGTACGGTACGGTCGGGTTGTTCGCTTTTTCCTACTTTTTCCTCTTCGAAATGCTCGGACCCGCCGTCGAATTCCTCGGCTACTTTCTCACCATCCTCGGCCTGGTTTTCCGCATCATCGCCCCCTCGGTGGCCATCCTGTTCTTTTCCGTGTCCATCATGTCCGGCATGCTCCTCTCCACCAGCGCTGTTCTGCTCGAGGAGTTCACGGTCTGCCGCTACCCGAGCTGGCGCGATAGCTGGAGACTGTTTGCCGCGGCCATCGCCGAAAACTTCGGCTTCCGGCAAATGCTCACCTTGTGGCGCGTGCAGGGACTTATTGACGGCATCAAGGGGAAACGGGGAGGCTGGGGAGCGATGGAGCGCAAGGGGTTCAAGGTGGTGGGCAAGTCCTGAGACGCGTCAGGAAGCGGACGCTGGCCGGAAGATCTCCGCATCCATTTCCTTCAGCGGCGAGCTTACCGCCGGCCGGAAGTCCATTTTCGCCAGCACGTCTTTCTCGACATCGATTCCAGGCGCAACCTCCGCCAATTCCAGGCCGTCTTCCCTTAACCGGAAGACGGCGCGTTCCGTGACGTACATCGCCTCGGCGCCGTGCCGCATTGCCACGCGCGCAGCGAAACTGATCTGCTGCACCTGCCTCACGAACTTGCGGCTGGCGCCCTCTTCCACAATCCGCAGCCGTTCCCCGTCCCAATCCACGCACAGTTGCCCTGCCGTGAACGTTCCCGCGAACACCACGCGCCGCGCGGAATGGGCAATGTTCATGAACCCGCCGATCCCCGGCAGCCGGTTGCCATATTTGCTTACGTTCACATTGCCCGCCTCGTCGCACTCCGCCATGCTCAGCACCGCGACGTCCAACCCGCCCCCATCGTAAAAATCGAACATGTAGGGTTGATCAATGATCGCCTGCGGGTAACGCGATGCCCCGAAACTCATACCGCCAGCGGGAACGCCGCCGATCACTCCCGCCTCCACCGTCAGCACGAAATCCTCCATCGCTTTCCGCTCCGCCGCCAATTGCGCCACGCCTTCCGGGATTCCGATCCCCAGGTTCACAATCTCGCGCGGCCGCAACTCCGCGAAGCATCGCGCCGCGATGTACCGCCGAGGTCCGGCTTCCAGACACGGCATCGACATCTGGCGGCAGTTGCCCTGCGTGACAAAGGCGTCGTCGTACTCACAGTCGTAGGTCTGCGGATGTTGCGCGCGCGGAGCCGCCACAACGCAGTCCACGAAAATCCCCGGCACGCGGATCGATTTCGGATCGCGGCTGTAGTTGGGGACCAGTTCCTCGACCTGCGCAATCACCATGCCGCCGCTGTTCTTCGCCGCCTGGGCAATCGCCAGCGCCTCTCCGGTCATCACCTCGCGCTCGAAGCTGATGTTGCCGAACTCGTCGCTTGCCGTCCCCCGGATCAACGCCACGTCCACCGGCACCGCCCGGTACCACAGCATCTCCCGGCCGCCAATCTGCATCACCTCCACCAGGTCCTCATGCGTTACTAAGTTCACCTTGCCCCCGCCCAGGCGCGGATCGACAAACGTCCCCAGCCCGATGCGGCTGAGCATGCCGGGATTGCCGGAAGCGATCTCCCGGAACAGCTTCGAGATCACGCCTTGCGGAAAATTATATGCCTCAATCTCGTTATTCACCGCCAGCCGCGCCAGCGCCGGAGCCAGGTTCCAATGCCCGCCGATTACCCGCCGCACCAACCCCGGCAGCCCCACATGATTCAGTCCGCGATCCTTCGCGTCCCCCTGTCCGGCCGCATAAATAAGCGTAAGTCCCCGCGGCTTTCCTTCTTCCAAGAAGCGTTCCCGTAATGCTACGGTCAGCGCTTCGGGATGCCCCGCTCCGACAAATCCGCCGGTGGCGATATTGGCTCCGTCCTTGATTTCTCTTACGGCCTCGGCGGCCGTCACGATACGCACACGCATGGGAACTATTTTGCCGGATATGATGTAGCCATGAATCGCCACGTCACTCGCCGCGAATGGTTCCGCCGCGCGCTGGCTCTCCCCGCCGGCGCCTGGCTCGCCCGTTACGAAGCCTTCGCCGAACCGCACCGGGGAAAGGTCAAGATCACCGCTATCAAGGTAATGCAGATCAAAGATATCGCAGGCAACTGCCTCATCAGGATCGAAACCGACGCCGGCATCACCGGCTACGGCGAAGCCGGTTCCACCGGACCCATGGCTCGCGCCCGCGTGGAAACCATGAAGCAATACCTGCTCGGGCAGGACCCCCTCCCCATCGAGCGCCACTTCCACAACCTCACCACCCTCATGCACACCTACATGGCCCACATCCCCACCATCAGCGGGATCGACATGGCCCTGTGGGATATCGCCGGCAAGATTACGGGCCAGCCTGTGAACGTCCTGCTGGGCGGCCCTTTCCGCGACTCGATCCGCATGTACTCCCACGGCATTGGAGTGAACCTGCTCGACCCCGCATCCTGCCGCGCGTGGGCGCAGCGCATTAAGGAAATGCCCGAGAAGTTCACCGCCTTCAAGTGCGGCATCGATTCGATTATCGGCGTCCCCGCCGCCCGCTATGCCACCACGCTCGACAGCGATCAACTCCGCCGCGTCGCCCGCGCTTTTCGTAACGCCCGCGAAGCCGTCGGTGAAGAGATCGACATCGCCGTCCATTGCCACAATGAACTCGACACCACCAGCGCCATGCAGGTGGCCAAAGTCGTCGAGCCCATGAATCCGCTGTTTCTCGAAGACCCGCTCAACGTCCCCTTCTCCGAAGGGTGGGCCGCGCTCCGCCGCGCGGCGCGAATCCCGCTGCTCACCGGCGAAAAACTGGAACTCGTGCGCGGTTTCAAACCGTTCCTCGATAGCCAGGTGGTCGACATCGTCCATCCCGACCTCGCCTTCGCCGGCGGCTTCACCGGAACAAGGAAGATCGCCGATTACGCGCAACTCACGCGCACGCCGGTTGCGCTCCATAACGTGGGCAGCCTGGTTCTCTGCTACGCCAACGCCCACTTCGGCTCCGCCATTCACAACTTCTACCGCTCGGAAAGCGCGCTCGGCCGCCCCACTCGCCACGTCGAGAAGATGTCCGCCGTCCGTCCGCCGGAAGTGAAAAACGGCCATCTCACCGTTCCTCAGGTCCCCGGCCTCGGCTTCGAGCCCAATGAAGACTACCTCCGCTCACAGTTGATGCCCGGTGAACCCTTCTGGTCCTGATTAGGTCCTGATTATTGACTTCTAACTCTGTCATACGCCGCCTGTTAAAATGAGAGGCGTGAACCAGTCCGAAGTTACCACTCCCGAGCAGGTCAACAACACGGCCGCGGAAAGCAAGAAGGAAACTCCTCGCGGCGCTATCGCCGAGTGGACGGTGACCATCCTGCTGCTGCTGTTCGGCACCACCACACTTGTCCAGGCCTTCGTCATCCCCACGGGTTCGATGGAGGACACCCTGTTGATTGGCGACCATCTCCTGGTGGACAAACTCGCCTATTCGCCCCCTGGTTCCATCAGCAAATACCTGCTGCCCTATACCGAAGTCCATCGCGGCGACATCATCGTCTTCCGCTATCCGGTGGATATCCGGCAGACATTCGTCAAGCGTGTCATTGGCGTCCCCGGCGACCGCATTCATCTGGTCAACAAGGTGGTGTATCTCAACGGCCACGCGCTGAACGAGCCGTACAAGGTCAACAAGACCGAGTATGTTGACTCCTACCGCGATAACTTCCCCAGCACCCCCAACATGCGCCTGCTCGGCAAGGCGGACGAAATGCTCGAAAAACACGTCGTGGACGGCGATGTCGTAGTGCCTCCGCACAGCTACTTCGCCATGGGCGATAACCGTGATTCCTCGCTCGACAGCCGCTACTGGGGCTTTGTTCCCCGCGAAAATATCATCGGGAAGCCCCTCATCATCTACTGGTCCTACGATGCCCCCACCGAGGCCCTCGCCAGTTCCACCATCGGCCTCGACCACGTCCTCGACCTCGCTCAGAACTTCTTCTCCAAGACCCGCTGGAAGCGCACTTTCATGCTCATTCGTCCGTACAAGATTCAGTAACGAGCATGGAGCCCCATCCCGGGAACAAATCCAGCCACTACGGGCTCATCCTGGCCGGCGGCCGGGGTACTCGCTTCTGGCCTCGCAGCCGCAGAGCCAAAGCAAAGCAGGTGTTGCCATTCTTCGGCGTGGAATCCCTGATTCAGCAAACCGTCCGCCGCCTGGGGCCGGTTCTGCCTCCGGAACGAATCTGGGTGCTGACCAACGGCTACCTGCGGGCGGAGATCGTGCGGCAACTCCCTGAAGTTCCAAAGAAGCAGATCCTCGCGGAACCAGTGGGACGGAATACGGCCCCCGCCATCGGCCTCATTGCCCAGGTTCTGCACTCTCTCGATCAGAACTCCGTGATGGGAGTCTTCCCCGCCGACCATTACATCACCAGGCCCTCCCGGTTTCTGCGCATGGTTCGCCCTGCCTTCCGGGCCGCCGGCAGTGGAAACCTCGTGGTTCTCGGTATTCAGCCGACCTGGCCGGAAACCGGATACGGGTATATCGAATTTCCCCCCGGTTTCGAGGTGGGCGCCACGAACGCCGTCCCCACTTTGAGTTTCCGCGAAAAGCCCGACCCGGCCACGGCCGCGAAGTTCGTCGAAGCGGGTAACTTCTGCTGGAATGCCGGCATGTTCTTCGGCCGCACGGGCGTATTTCTCGAAGCGCTCCGCCGCCACCTGCCGAAGACCGCGACGCTGCTCGCCGGATTGCCGCCGTTCCCAAGCCGCGCCTTTGCCGCACAACTCGAGCAGATCTTCCCCCTCTGCGAGAGCATCTCCATCGACTATGCCGTCATGGAGAAGGCCGCAAACGTGGTGGGCCTCGCCGCGGACAACGTGGGCTGGAACGACGTGGGAAGCTGGAATGCCGTCTACGAACTGGCGCGCCGCGACCGCGACGGCAACGCCTCGCGCTCGGAGATGATTCAGCAGTCGAGCAGCGGCAACTACGTGGATGCGGCGGGTAAGTTGGTAGCGCTGCTGGGCGTGAAGGACCTGGTTATCGTCGACACCCCGGATGCCCTGCTCGTGGCCGATCGCAACCAGGCGCAAAAGGTCGGCGGCCTGGTGAAATTGCTGGAAAAACAGAAACGCGACAGTTTGTTGTAGAGGCTCAGCCGGAGGTCTTCCCCGGTTTCGCCTCGTCCACCTGCTTCTTCAACCGCCGCATGCCTCGCAGCCAGCGGCATAATCAAACGCCTTGCGCTGGAAGCAGGCCGCTACTTCCGGATGCGGCAGAATGAGAAATCGTTCCGAGCGCAAACCGTCCATCACGGCCTGCGCCACGTCCTTGGGATCGATGGATCCGGCCTTCAGAAAGCTGTCCTGTTCGCCATCCTCGCCAGGCAACATGCGTGTCCGCATACCCTGCGGGCATACGCACGACACCTTGATTCCGGCATCCCCGTGCTCCATTGCGATCCACTCCGCCAGAGCGAGCGCCGCATGCTTGGTAACGGCATAGGACACCGAGCCAATCTGCGTCAGCAGCCCTGCCGCCGGCGCCGCTTGCTGGTTATTTCCACATCCAGGGTAAGCCGGGCTACGGCATCGAGTTGAATCCCGGCGTGGCGAAGGCCCACCTGGCGCCAAGGGAAGTGTGGTGGGGGTAGTGCCTGGCAGGCCTTCTTCCCTTCTACCGTGCCGCGGATGAACTCATCACCCCACCCTGTGGTGGGCTCGCGTTGTTGAACCCTCTGACGCGAATCAAAGTCCGTGTGGTCTCCTGAGTCGCCGGCATGGTCAGAGTGGAATCGAATGCAGGACCGGGACAACCGGCCGGCGCGCTGGCCGGCAACTGCGCAGGCAGTGTGAACGTGGTCCTGTTGTGGATGGTCTCCACATATAGAACGTTCAGAGGCTCGTTGAATGTGAAGTCGACGATGCTTCGCACTGTCCGTGTGAGTTGTGTCCCTTCCGGGCCTACGGTACAAGTGAGTTGCGGATCATCGGCGCGAGCCAGGCTTTGAAAGGCCGGTGTGTTGATTCCGTCATCCTGCAACAGGTCAATGCCCCAGGTGATCGTTCCCAGGACCAGGTTTCCGGACTTGACCAGTTGCTCGTTCGGGAGAAGTGTATATCCCGCTCGAGTCAGCCGGGTTCCTTGACGCTCCAGAAGCCGGGGATCGCCCGAGAGCGTGGCGCATTCAAGCCCGGCATTCGCGCTCGACAGGCCCACTGTCACCGGAGTAAACATACACCGTTGCGAAAAAGAGGCGGCGATCTCCTGGGTGAAGCCAAAAGGTAGGTTTGTAAGCGTAACCGGGGCTGGAGCAGGCGCCGCGGTCCCTGGAGCGGCCAGCGCGGCCACCGGCCATGCCGAGGCGGATGACTGTCCCCATAGGGCGGCACAGGAAAGTAGTCCCAGCATCCATTTGAACATCAATGTCATGAACGTCTCCTATGTAAGTTGTTTCTTGCCGACAAACGACGGATCTTTACACGAGGGAGAAACTACAACACGGGTCACTCTCAAAAGCAAACAAAGTGCCAGAGTGCCCAAACATTCGAAATACAGGACGATAAGCAAACACCGCTCCGGTACATTTTTCCTGGGAAGTAATATTTTCAAAACGCGGAAAAAATAATACAGGGAAATAAGAATCGAGTCGAATTACACAACTTGGCCGTTTGAATCAATACCGCGCTATGTCCTGCGCACGCTAAGTAAGTATCCCATTTTACGCCGCGATGGTAATGCAGAATGATTCCGCGATTGGCGCTCGCCGTGCTGACGGCTACGCAGGAGGTGATCCATGAAGGCTCACATACTCGGTCTTTCCCTATTTGCGGCTTGCCTGCTTGCTCATCCCGCTCCCGCAGCGGGCGCGCAGGCTCCATCCCCAGTCGCGCAATCCGCCAACACCTACTCCGGCACTCTTGTCGATTCCAACTGTAATCCCTCAACACAGCGTGCTGCCTGCGAGGTCTCAGCGTCCACTTCCAGTTTTGCCCTGTTGGCGAACGGGAAGGTTTACGCATTCGATAACGCCGGCAACGTGGCTGCCCAAAAGGAACTGAAGAGTTCCGGGAAAACAGGAACAGTGTCCGTTACAGTCACCGGTAAGATGTCGGGGGCCATGATTCAAGTGGACAACATCAAGATCCACTGATCCTCCCGCGTCCGGGCGGAGCGCGCAAGAGCCCCCAGCGCGCTCCGCCCGCTGACTGGCTAGGTCAGGATTCGAGCGATTTCCGGCAATATTCGTAACACTTCTTCACTTCGGAAACCGTTTCCACGCCTTTGTATTCGTACTCGATGTTTGCGGGGATGGGATACTTTCTGTCGCGAAGCAGTTGCAGCGCTTCCCTGATCTTCGTGTCCCCCGCGCCGAACGGCAGGTTCTCTCCCTGCTCTCTCTTGCGGTCTTTCAGGTGCAGCGTCACGATCGCCTCGTGGTTGCGTTCGATAAACTCGACGGGATCGAAGCCGGCGGCTGTGAAATGGCCGATGTCGAGGTTCATGGCGATGTAGGGCGAGTTTCCTTCCCGCGCCTTGGCGAAGCTTTCCGGCGTCGCGAACTCGTTGTCCAGAACGCGCGAGTGGTTGTGCATCCCCACGCGAATTCTCGCTCTTTTCGCGTACTTGTCGATCCGCCTGGCGGTGGAAACGTTCGACGATGCGGTGATGCACTTCACGCCCAGCGCTTTGGCGAACTCGAACCCCCGCGCGATCTCATCATCATCGAAATCGTCGCGGAAGCTGTAGTTGTAGGCAACCAGTTCGATGCCGGCTTTCCGGAACTTTGTCCTCACTTCGTGGAAGTGGTCCATGGAGACCGTCTTCCTCCACATGCGCAGTTCATCGCGCCGCATGCGGTTGTGAATTCCGGTAGGCTCGACGTGGCCCTGCCAGAGTTCGCAATAGGTGAGGCCCACCTCCTGCATCCCCAGGATCGCCTCCTCGAGCGACCGGTCGCGGAAACTGTAGCTCTGGACGCCGATCTTTACTCCGCGAACGCGGGAGGATTCCGCCGCCCCGCGGGCAGTCCCGGCGGCGAGAATCGATTGGGTAAAGGCGCGTCGTGAAAGCATAGCCAAGCCTCCTTTCCGGACCGGAGAGCGCCCCAGCTAAAGCCCCGGGCAGTCGCCGTCGATAGAACAAGCAGTGCAACCATGATCCTGGGGCATTCGCGCATGATGCCGCAGGGAAGCCATTGGACGCGAGCGCTATCCGCTCAGTGGCCTTTCTGTTTTCGGACGTCCGGCCTTTAGCGCAACCGGACGTCCATCTTTCTTTGCTTCAGTGCGCCGATCCCGCCGGCTCCACACCTTGCAGCATCCCAACCAGATTCCCGTCCGCGTCGAACTCGATCGGCTGCGCTTCGCCAACCACCTCCAGAATCGGATTCCTGCGAATCTCCCCCAGCAGATTTTCGCTCAGCAGAATCGGAGACAGTTCCAGTGTGTTGCGGATCCATCCGATGGATACGTCCCGGGAATCAAACTTCCCAACCGTCGGCCACATGCGCTCCAGGCACTCCCGATCGGTGGCGAAATGAACCGGCGTGCGGATTGCCGCCGGCGTCGAGGCGGTGAGCGAGTTGATTCTCGTGGGCACCCAGTCGATACGGTTCACCAAACGATCCGTCGTCACGTCCGCCATCCCGATGCCAACCGCGTTGTTGTAGGTCAGTGAACTCAAATCGCGCACAAACACCCGGTCGATGCTGGGCGTATCCGGCCAGGGATTGTACTGCCCCTGCACTCCCCGGTTGACCACCTTCGTATCCATGCCGGCGCCGCTGATGTTCTTTCCAATTTCGTCGAGAATCAGGATATCGAGCTGCGGAACGGGGATCTTCCCCATCCAGCTTTTCGCCAGGGCCAGCAATTCCTCTTCCTGGCGTTCCATGTTCTCCACCGGCACCGGAGTGAGTTGCGCCGTGTTGTGATAGGCATCCTCGAGAATGGCCAGACCGCCCAGAATCTTCCCCGAGGCCAGCACCTGCCGCCCTACGCTGCGGATGACGTTTTCCAGCCCCAGCTTATAGGCGTACGTGTGGTAGCGTTGGGCGCCCGCGAACTTGCCCAGGCCGATCGCCATCATCTTCATCAGACCGCTCTCGATCTTCCCCATGAAGTCGGTGTGCCATTTCACCCGTCCCAGCAGCATCACGCCGTCGCTCTCGTAGGCCGTGCGGTCCATGAAGGTCTCAATCCCTTCCGGCGTCGCCCCCAGCGGAACCACGTCCAACTGGCTGATCACCGGGCAGCCCATGGTGGCCTCATGAATTCCGTAATGCGCCAGAACGTCCGCCTGCCCCTCGGCCGTGGCGGCGCCGTGGCTCCCCATCGCGGGGAAAATATGCGGCCTCAGCCCTTGAGACTTGAAGTAGTCCACTACGGCGCGGGCGATGGTGGCGATGTTCGAGATTCCGCGGCTGCCCACTCCGATCGCTACCGATCCACCCGGTTTCACGCGCGAGGCAAAGGGGGATGCATGCAACTGCTTTGCGACTTCACCCGGAATATCCTTGATGCTCCGGTCCGGGAAGTTCTGTCTAACCAGCAAAAGGCGGGATAACTCCATGAGCGCAGTATATCAGGCTCATTGTTCGGGCGGCCCACCCGAGCGCGAGTCTTCCCTACTCCTCGATCTTCCACTCCCGTTCCAGCATCCGCGTGTACTCCCCGGATGCGAAAAGATCGAAATGGAAGTTCCTGCAGCGGATCTCGGTAAAGGGCGACATCTGCTGGTTGCAGGCAAACAAGTGGTCCGCATAGCGGTAATAGTTGCGGATGAAATCCAGGTTCAGCAGTTCCCGCTCCGGTACTTCGTTGAAGATCGAGTTCAGGCCTAGCGCCCGAGAGAAGATCGCCTTGTAGTCTGCCACACCCCACGTCCGCAGCTTCTCCCTCACGTTATCCGGCGGATCCTCCACCAGGAGCGTGGCAAAGCTTTGATGCTTGATGCCCGAGTTCTTCAGGCCCGCATCCCGTTCCACCATTTCCATGCATTGCTCGATCCACCGCCCGAGATCGCGCCCGAGGTAGAAAAGCATCCGCAGTTCGCAAAAGCGCCCCTCCAGCAGCTTCTGATCGAGTTCCCAGGCAGTAAAGTCCCCGCTCGGAAGGAGCCCCTGCAACATCAGGCTGGCGCGAGAGCTTTCCAACAGCTTATTCGGACCACTCGAGTCCGAAAACGGATGTAAGATCAGCGGCGGCAGCTTCCACACTTTCTGCGGGCTTAAAACGGTTTCCATCGTCTCCCTCCCCTTCATCGACATGTTCCGCAAAAACATTTAGAACTGATTCAGGAAGCTCCGCTACTTCCGCTGTTCCAGCGTCACTTTCACTTCCATCGGCGCGCCCGACCGCAGCACTTTCACATTTACCACGTCTCCCGGCTTCTTCGCCCGCAGCGCATAGGTGTAATCGTAGAGATTCTGAATAGTCTTCCCATCGAACTCGATCAGGATATCACCTCCACGTAGTCCAGCCTTGGCCGCCGGCGAGCCGGCACGGATGTCCGAAAACCGCACCCCGTTCGGCAGTTCCGTGAAATCGGGAATACTGCCGAAATACGGCCCGTACCCCGAGCCGCCCGCGGAGCCGCCCACAGGCATGCGCGGCGGCTCCACTTTGACAAATTCCGGCCGCTTCACTTCCGCCAGTTCCTCCGTCACGCCCGCTACGATGCGCAGCACCTTCACCGCCTGCGGGGCGTCAATCTTGTCCCAGGTATCGCTCGGCTTGTGGTAGTCGGCATGGAGTCCGCTGAAAAAGAACAGGACGGGCACCTGCTTTGTTGTAAAAGAAGTGTGATCGCTCGAGCCGTACCCGCTCTTCTCGGTCAAATCCACGCGCAGATCCACACCCTGCGCGGCCTTCTCCACGAGGGTCTTCAAGTTGCTGCCTGTCCCCGACCCCCCGACGTAGACCTTCCCGTTCTGCACCCTTCCGATCATGTCCATGTTGATCATCGCCACCGCCTGATCCAGCGGCAGCTCCGGCTGGCCCACATAATAGCTGGACCCCAGCAATCCGAGTTCCTCGCCCGCGAATGTCATGAACAGTATGCCGCGCTTCATCCGCGGACGCGCTCCGAAATATCGCGCCAATTCCATCACGCCCGCCGAGCCGGATGCGTTATCGTCCGCTCCGTAGTGCACCTTCCCGATCAGCGACGGAGCCAGCGAGTGCTGGTCGCCCAAGCCCAGGTGGTCATAATGCGCTCCAATCACCACATACTCGTCCACCTCCCCGGGGAGATAGCCCACCACGTTGCGCACCTTCTTCTGTACGTGCTGCACCTCGGTCTCGAGTTCCAGCTTGAGCGTTTCCGGAAGGGCGAATGACTCCGGCCTCAGATCCTTATCGATCCCGCTCACGATCTTGCGCAAATCCTTCCCCGCCGCGATCATCCATTGTTCGGCAGTTTCCCAGTGGATCTGCACGAAGCTGATCCCCGCATCCGCCGGCCCGTTTGTCTGCCCGAATTTCTCCAGCGTATCGGTCTCGCCGGCGCGATTCGCCATGTTGTTGACAAAAATCACCGCCTTGGCGCCGTGCAGCCGGGCGTTGAACGCCTTGTTCGCAAGCTGCGCATGCATCGTGTAGGCTTTGCCCGCGAACACACTGTTCTCATCGAACTCCTGCGGCTCATAACGCAGCAAAAGCACGCACTTGTCCTTCACGTCCAGATGCGCATAATCGTCGTAGTTGTACTCCTTGGCGGAGATCCCATAGCCGGCAAACACCACTTCGCAAGTGGTCCTGCCGCTGGCGGAGAAATTCAGCGGGACGAAATCCTCCCGCGCCCTCAGCCGCTTCTTCGTTCCGTTTTCCTCGATGACCAGGTGGTTTTTCGGCCCCATCCGCGCCTGGATAGTCACCGAAAACTCCTGGAAGTAGCTGCCGTCCACGGGCTTCAATCCGGCAAGGCGGAACTGATGGGCAATATAGTCGGCGGCTTTCTCGAGCCCCGGTGTGCCCGTGCCCCGGCCCTTCAACCTGTCGGATGCGAGGTACTTCACGTACTTCAGGTAGCCCGACGGATCGAGCTGCGGAGCCTCGGCTTTGCCGCCCGCCCATGCCATACACCCCAGCACCGCCAGCGCGCCGCCCATTCCCACGATTCTTCGCATCATCTCCTCTGCTTCACCAGGCCCCTACTTCACCGGAATCGCGAGTTTCACCTCGCAGCAGGCGTCATCCTTCTTGGCCGCCTGCGTCTTCTTCGAATAGTCCAGTTCGTAATCAATCACTTGCTTCAACTGCTCCCAGGGCACGTTCCCCACCAGCCGCCGCCCGTTCACGAACAGAGTCGGAGTCTGGTTGATCTGCAGCGCCCGAGCCTCGCCCTCGCTCTTCTCCACTTCTTTTTCCGTCAACTTCCCCTCGATGCACTGCGTCAACTGGAGGCCGTCCACGCCGTGGCCGTTGGCAAATTCGAGCGACTTCGGTTTCACGTTTTCAGGCGAAATCTGCCCTTGCTGGTCGAAGATCCAGTCATGGAACTGCCAGAATGCCCCCTGATTGAGTCTGTGGACGCACTGCCCGATGATGGCGGCGGTCTTGGCCCAGGGATGAATCTGCTCGAGCGGAAACGTCTTGAAGACCAGCTTCACCTCGGTGGGATAGCTCTTCTCCAGGTTGGCCCGAAGCGTCTTCGCCTCCTCCTTACAGAACTGGCACTGGAAGTCGCTGAACACCACCAGAGTCACCGGAGCCGCCGGAGGGCCAGCCACCGGGGCGCCCTCAGTCTTCAGCAGTTTCAAGTCTCCGGCGAACGGACTCTCCCGAATGTCCAGCACTTTACTCTGGAGAATCTTCTTCCCGTCTTTCGAGACCAGGAACTGCACCTGCTGGTTCATGTTCTTCCCGTCAGTAACCGTAATATCTACAGCCATCAGGCCCGCCACCTCGGAAGCCTTCGGATCCCCCACGATCACCTTCAGGTTCATGGGCAGCATGAACTGGTGGCGCAGGTAAGCTTCCATCATCGGCTTGTCAAACGCCGACTTCTCCGCGGCGAACACTCCCTCGGCAAGAGTGACGAGTGCGAATAGGGACACTACTACAGTCCTGGACATATATCCCTCATTGTAGCGTCGTTCCACTAGCGCCATTTTGCCGAAATCTTTTCTCCGCACACGCGTCTGATACCCTAGAATTGTGCGCGTCCTAGTATTGTTCTTCGGCCCGCTGAAGGACATCACCGGCCTTTCCCAAACCGAGGTCGATCTTGCTCCCGGCAGCCGGCTGGATTCCCTTTTCGACCACTTCGCCGGCCAGTTCCCGCGGCTGCGGGAGATGGCGCCTTCCATCGTAATCGCGCACAACCGGCAGTTCGCGCCCAGGGAAACACCCTTGGCCGAGGGTGACGAGGTTGCCTTCCTGCCGCCGGTCAGCGGGGGGCTGGGACCCTATACGCACGAAATCCGCGACCCCCACGGCCACTTCTTCGCCCTCACCCGCCAACCCATTGACGACAAATCACTTCGTAATGAGCTGCTGGCCGGCTCGGATGGCGCGGTAGTGACCTTCGAAGGTGTTGTGCGGAACAATTCGAAGGGCCGCGCCACGCGCTATCTCGACTATGAATGCTACGAGGAAATGGCCATCGAGGTACTCGCCCGCATTGGACGCGAGATTGCCTCGGCCCATTCCATCGCGCGAATCGCCCTGGTCCACCGCCTGGGCAGGATGGAAATCGGCGAGGCGAGCGTCGTCGTGCTGGTAACCTCGCCCCACCGCCAGGCCGCCTTTGCCGCCGCGCTCGAAGGCATCAACCGCCTCAAGCGAACCGTCCCCATCTGGAAGAAGGAATACTTCGAAGACGGCGAAGTATGGGTGGAAGGGGAATGGGATCCATCCGTTATCTCGCGCTGATCGCCGCCTGCTTCCCCGCTTTCGCCCAGCCGGAGCCGAAGCCGCCCGTCATCCGCGTGGACGTACGCCTCGTTCGCCTGCTGGTGACGGTGAAGGATTTTAACGGACACGTGGTGGGCAATCTCTCCAGGTCCGACTTCAAAATCCTCGACAACGGAGTTCCGCAACAGGTTTCCCTCTTCGAGAAGTACACCGAACAGCCGATCTCCGTCGCCCTGTTGATGGATACCAGCGGCTCCATCGCCAAAGACCTGCGCATCGCCGTGCAATCCGTGAAACGTTTCCTCAACGCCCTCATCCAGGAAGGCAATCCCGCCGATGAAGCTTCGCTGTTCACTTTCAACTATGAGGTCCTGCAGCACACCGGCTTCACCCGCAATCTGGGCCTCATCGAACGGCGTATTCAACCTTTGAAGGCCGAAGCCGGCACTTCCCTCTATGACGCCATCGTGTACGGGTCGCAGGCGCTCGAATCCCGCGACGGACGCCACGTCATCCTCGTCGTGACGGACGGCGGGGACACCACCAGCACCTATCGCTATCATGACGCCCTCAGGGCCGCCCACCTTGCCGACGCCCCCATCTATTCCATCCTGCTGATGCCCATCACCAACGACGCGGGACGCAACATCGGGGGCGAAAACGCCCTGACCACCCTCGCGCAGAGCACCGGAGGCCGCATGTTTACCGCCACCGTCGGAGCCGAACTCGATCAGACACTCAACGAAATCCTCAAGGATCTGCGCACACAATACCTCATCGGCTTCTATCCTAAGGGGGTTCCGCCCACCAAAGACCCCTTCCACACCCTGCGCCTCGACCTCTCCCGCCGCGATTTGCAGGCGGTTACCCGCAGCGGATATTATGAGGATACTCATTAATCCCGTGCCTCCAGAAATCACAAAGAAACAAAAACCCACCGATCAGACCTACGAAGAGCCAAAGTATCTCAAACATCTGATCGAAAATCACACCCCGGTGCGCGTCAAGCTGGAAGATGACACGGAAGTGTCCGGCGTCATCGAGTATTACGACGCCTCTTTCATCCGCCTGACGCGGGACGACGGGCCGAACATGTTCCTCTTCAAGCACCATATCAAGTACCTGTACGAGGTCTGATCGGTGCTTCCCCTTTCCACCGCCCCATGACCCGCTCCTACCTCGAATCCGCCGTGGAGATCGCGCGTGAATCCGGAGCGCTGCTCTCACGCTTTCTGGAACGGCGCATCGGCTTCGAACTGAAAGGCGACTACGACCTCGTAACCGAAGCCGACCGCGCCAGCGAGCGGCTCATCGTCGAGCGCCTCTCCTCCTACTTCCCCACCCACGGCATTGTCGCCGAAGAGGGCGGCGGCCACGAAAGCCCTTCGGAATACCGCTGGTACGTGGACCCGCTCGACGGCACCACCAACTTCGCCCACGGATATCCGGTGTTTAATGTCACCCTCGCCCTCGAGCGGGCCGGAGAGATGATCGCCGGAGTGATCTTTGATCCCGTCCGCCAGGAGATGTTCACCGCCGAGCGCGGCTCGGGCGCGTGGCTCAACAACCGCCGCATCCACGTCTCGAAAACGAGCAAACTCGCGGACTCGCTCGTGTCCACCGGCTTCCCCAGCCGCAAGCGGCACCTCAACCTGAATGTCCACTTCTACCACCAGTTAGCCATGTGCACCCACGGTGTACGGCGCGGAGGAGCAGCCGCCCTCGACCTGGCTTATGTCGCCTGCGGACGTCTCGAGGGCTTCTGGGAGTTCTCTCTGAACCCCTGGGACATGGCCGCCGGCAATCTGCTGGTTCAGGAAGCCGGAGGCTGCGTCACGGACATGAAAGGGGCGCCGGTAAGCCTCCGCGGACCGCACATCGCGGCCGATAACGGCGTCATCCATGCCGAGATGATTGAACTCTTCCGGGAGATCTTCGCCGGGCAGTACCGCTATCCGCTGCCGGTGATTTCCGTCGGCTAAGCCACGCGCTACCGCGTCCACGAGAGGTTAATGTTCGTCACCGAACCGTCTTTGATGTCGATGTCCTGCTCCTGCCTGTGGAACCCTTCCTTCTCCAGCGCCAGTTTGTGCGCCCCCGCCGCCAGCGTGATCTGCGCCGGCGTCCGTTCAGTACGCTCCCGGCCGTCGATGAATATCGTTGCGCCCGGCGGCGTCGTGTGAATGACCACCGTCCCGATGGCCCGCTCCATCACAATCACCTGGGAACTCTCGTCAGGCATCATGAAAATCCGCTGCTGCTCGCGGTAGCCGCCGGCGATCGTGGCCAGCGTATGGCGCCCCGGCGGCAGCGTCATTTCGCAGGGCGAAGTGCAAATGAGCTTCGGCTGCCCGTCAAACATGATCTTCACTCCCGGAGGAGAGGTGACCACGCGCACGGCGGCGTCCTGTGGCTGCGGTTCCTGTTTGCGGACGGCCGCGGGCGTTTTGCGCGGCGCGGGTTCTGCCGCGGGCTCCGGGACCTTCACCGGGGGAGGCGCCTCGGGAGCTTTCTCCTCCTGGGCGGGCCTCTCCTCCTCGGGAGGCTTCGTTTGCTCCACTGGCGGAGGCGGAGGCTCGGGTCTCCCTGCCTGCGGGCCCATCGGGGACGGTTTGGCCTCGTTGTTCGCCACGGACGGCGCCGCCTGCTCCGGTTTCTGCTGCGGAGTGTCGTTGTGAAACAGGAGCATGTTCAGACCCGCCGCCATCAAACCCACCACGGCGAACCCGGCGAGAAATGCAAACACAGTCGAGCGTTTACGCGATGCCGGAACCTGCTCCGGAGGCAAAACACGCGAGGGAACGGCAGGCGGCGTTGCGGGCTTCCCTGGGCGCGCCGCCGCCTGCTTCACCATCATCGCCGGCTCTGCCACCGTCTCCTGCTCGTCGATGGCGCCCTGGCGCACCGGCTTCCAGTTCGGCCGCGCCGCACACGCATTGTGCAGCGCTTTCGTGAACGCCTCGCAGTTCGGAAATCGGGCCTTGGCGTCCTTGCTGAGAGCCCTCCGGATCACCACGTCGACCGCGGCGCCGAGAGTCGAGTTGAGACGCTGCGGCGGAATGGGCTCCTCATGCACAATCTTGAACATCAGCGCCGGCACCGTGTTCCCCGTAAACGGCCGCTCCCCGGTCAGTAACTGGTAGGCGATGACCGCCAGCGAGAACTGGTCCGCGCGGCCATCCACCGCGAGATCCGATATCTGCTCGGGCGACATGTAGCTTGGCGTGCCCAGCACCATGCCCGTATTCGTGGCCTGCTGCGAAGTGAACTTGGCCACCCCGAAATCGGTGATCTTTACCGCTCCGTTCGACGTCAGCATGATATTCGCCGGCTTGATGTCGCGATGAACGATTCCCCGGCTGTGGGCATAGTCGAGCGATGCTGCCGCGTCATCGAGAATGTGGAACAGCAGCTCTTTGTGGATCGGCTTCTCACCCGACATCAGTTTTTCGAGCGTCGGCCCGTCCACATATTCCATGAACACGTAGCAGACGCCGTCGGATTCCTGAATGTCGTAAATCGTCACAATGCCCGGGTGGGAGAGGATGCCCGCGGAACGCGCCTCGCGGAACAGGCGGTCGCGGAGAAACTGCCGCTCCTGGTCGCTGGCGGCCTCCGCCAAACGGATCGTCTTGATGGCTACCGTGCGCCCGATGGACGGATCTTCGGCCCGATAGACGACGCCCATTGCGCCTCTGCCCAGCTCCCCCGTGATCCGATATCGCCCGATCTGTTCCATCCGGAAGGCCATTTTATTGTAGCAACCGGCTTCGGGCGAGAACGTGCTGGTACAATCGAAGTTACTTACACCGCCATGTTTCAATCGCTGTTTGGCTCGACAACCGAGAGCGAGCCGAATCTCCTCGAGAGGCTGAAAAAGGGCATCGAAAAGACCCGCACCGGCTTCGTGTCGATGATCGAAGACACCCTGCAAGGGAAGAAGGAAATCGATTCCGATCTCCTCGAGGAACTGGAATATTCCCTCATCACCGCCGACATCGGCGTGCGCACCGCCACGGAGATCCTCGAAAGCATCCGCCAGCGCGTGGACCGCAAACTGGTGAACGACGCCGGGGAACTGCGCGCCCTGATTAAGCAGCGCCTGCTCGATGTGCTCGAGTCCGTCGAACGACCCGTGCCCACCGTCGCTCAGCCGCCTGCCGTCGTCATGGTGGTGGGCGTCAACGGCGCGGGCAAAACCACCACCATCGGTAAACTGGCCCACAGGTTCCACACCGAAAAACGCAGCGTGCTGCTCTGCGCCGCCGACACGTTCCGCGCGGCCGCCATCGATCAGTTGGAGGTCTGGGGCGAGCGCACGAAAACCGAAGTCATCCGCCAGCAGCCCGGCTCCGACCCGAGCGCTGTTCTCTTCGACGCCCTCCAGGCCGCCCGGGCGCGCAAAGTGGATTACGTCATCGTGGATACCGCGGGCCGCCTGCACACTAAGACCAACCTCATGGCCGAACTCGAAAAGATGGGCCGCACGGCAAACAAAGTGATTCCCGGCGCGCCCCATGAAGTCCTGCTCGTGCTCGATGCCACCACCGGCCAGAACGGACTCGAGCAGGCCAAACACTTCACGCAATCGAGCGGCGTCACCGGAATCGTCCTCACGAAGCTCGACGGCACAGCCAAAGGCGGCGTGGTGGTGGCCATCGCCCGGGAACTCAACCTCCCCATCCGCTACATCGGCATCGGCGAAAAAGTGGAGGATCTCCTCCCCTTCGAACCGGAACGCTTTGTCGAATCACTGTTTGAAACATCATAATCATTCCATGGACCAGGATTACCTTGCCCAGGCGCTGGAACTGGCAAAGGAAGGAGTTGGCGAGACCAGCCCGAATCCGGCAGTCGGGGCGGTCGTCGTGCGGGATGGCGTTGTCGTGGGGCGAGGCTTTCATGTCTATGCCTTGAAGAAGCACGCCGAGATCGTGGCATTGGAAGAAGCGGGCGAACTTGCCCGCGGAGCCGATCTCTACGTGACTCTCGAGCCCTGTTCCCACCAGGGCCGCACCGGACCTTGCGCCGACGCCGTCATCGCGGCCGGCATCCGCAAAGTGACCGCCGCTATGGAAGATCCCAATCCGCTGGTGGCGGGCGAAGGCTTCCGCAAACTGCGCGCCGCTGGCATCGAGGCGCAATTGGACGATCGCCACGCCGCCGCCGCCCGCAAACTGAACGAAGCCTACATCCATTTCATGAAAACGCGCCGGCCCTTCGTTACCCTCAAATCGGCGGTGACGCTCGACGGCAAAATCGCCGCCCCCTACGATAACGATGGCTGGATCACCAGCGAGCGTGCGCGCGCCCATGTGCAGACGCTGCGGCATGCCTCCGATTGCATCCTCACCGGCATCGGAACCGTCCTCGCCGACGATTGCCTGCTCAATGACCGCTCCGGTTTGCCGCGCAGCCGCCCGCTCCTCCGCATCGTGCTCGATTCCCAACTCCGGCTGCCGCTCGCCTCGAAAATGATGGCCAGTTGCCGCCATGATGTGCTGGTGGTGACCACCTCCGCCGCCGGCGCCGACCGCAAAGCCGCGCTCGAGCAGGCGGGAGCCGAAGTGGTGGTGATGGACGGCAAGGACGGCCGCACGGATCTGCGCACTCTCGTGAACTGGCTCGGCGAGCGAGGCTATCAATCGCTGATGATCGAAGCCGGCAGCCTGGTGAACTGGGCGGCGCTCGAATCCGAAATCGCTGACCGGATCTTCCTTTACTACGCCCCGAAGATCCTCGGCGGCATGCAATCGCTTCCGGTCGCCGGCGGCAAAGGAAGGTCCCGCAGGCGTGACGCCATCCAGTTGGAGAACGTCACCCTGCACCAGATTCCCCCCGATGAATTCGCGGTGGAAGCGTATCTGAGGAAATCGGCGGATGTTCACGGGAATCATTGAAGAGCTTGGCACGGTGGAGTCGGTGGAGGCCCGCGAAGCGGGAGCGCGGCTGCGGATTCGCTGCGCCACCGTGCTCTCGGATGCCGTGGAAGGTTGCAGCATCTGCGTCAACGGAGTCTGTCTTACGGCAGTCGATCTCCGCCCCGATTCCTTCGCCGCGGACCTCGCCCCCGAAACCCTCCGCGCCAGCAGCCTTGGCGCCCTCCGGACCGGCTCCAAAGTGAACCTCGAACGCTCCCTCGCCGCCGGAGGGCGGCTGAGCGGCCATATCGTGCAAGGCCATGTCGATGCCGCCGCCGAATTTCTCGGCCTCGAACCGCTTGGCTCGGACAACTGGTGGCTCCGCGTCCGCGTGCCGCCCGAAGCCGCGCGCCTGCTGGTCTATAAGGGTTCCGTGGCGATTGACGGCATCAGCCTGACTGTGGCCTCCATCGAGGGCGATGTGCTCTCCGTCACCATCGTTCCCCACACCTTCCGCAACACCACGCTCGGTTCCCTCAAACCCGGCGATCGAGTGAATATCGAATGCGACATTGTGGCCAAGTACGTGGGCAAGCTCCTGGGACGAATCGAACTGCCGGGCGGGCTCACCCTGGAAAAGTTGAAAGACCTCGGCTACTGATCAGCCGCGCTGCAACTCGAGCATGATCTCCCGCGCCGCCTTGCGCGCTTCTTCCACCTGGTTGATCTCGAAACTGATGGCCCCCACCTTGGCGTGACCGCCCCCGCCGTATCGCTCGCAGATCGTCGCCAGATTGTGCACCAGCGGCCGCGGAGCCCACGGATTCGATCCCACCGATACCTTCGTGCGGAACGTCGACACGCTCACCGACACCGTGTACAGCGAATCGGGAAACAGGTGGTAGGGGATGAACTTGTTGTATCCGTCCAGATCCTCGCCCACCAGGTCGAAATAAACCACCCCGCCCTGGCATGCGCTCCGTTCGCGGATCACATCCACCGATCGCAGGTGGCGCTCATAAAGAGGCCGGTAGAGATCCTGTACTTCGGGTTTCTCGATGATGACGCCCAATCGCTCATACATCATCCAGCGGATCATGCTCTGCACGATACCGGACCCTTTGGACCCCTCGATGACGAGAGTGAGCTTCATCGCCGGTGCGCCCAGTTGCACGGCTTCCTTGGCGCTCGAATATTGCGCTCCATCGATGATGTCCGCCCATTGGACGAGTTCGTCCAGATCCGCCGCCTTGTATCCCCACTTCTGCCGTGTCGCCGTCGCGATGAACTTCGTGCAGGAACGGTAACTCGGGTCGAATAGCTTCTTCCCGCTCGTGTCTTTGTGGAAATGCTCAGCGTCTTCGGGCGAGAGAAATGCGCTCTGGTGATGGTCGAACCACCAGGTCAGGTTCGGGTTCGGCGAGTATTTGAAGTCGACAATGGCGTTCTCATCGCCGTCAAACAGACTGTCCTCGAACAGTTGCGAGGCCTTGTGCGCCATGCCCGTATAGACAAACTCGGCATCCGGGGCAATCGTGTCCCGGTAGAAGCGGCTGAAGAACGCCGCTGACGCTGCTCCGTCGAAGCAGTGGTCATGATAGAGGACCCTTACACGCATGGTTCGCAATGAGGAGCGGAAAACTCATTAGCTTGCCTCAAACAGGTAGGAAAAAGCAAGTGCAATCGTTATTGTCCTTTGGCAAAATCAATGGCGGCGGCGCGCTGCCCACGGCAAACCGGCTCCCGTCAGGGCGGAATGAGGCGATGGAACACGTAGATCCTCCGAAACGTTGTTCCATTGTATCGCAGCAGCCGCGCCCAACCGGGCTCTATTTCCCCACCAGGCGGTAGCTGACAAAAGCCACGCGCCGGCTGTCCGGCGACCACGAAGGCACGTTCATCGTTCCCTGCCCCCCGAACAGCGTGGCGATGATCCGCGGCTTGCCTCCGCCGGCGGGAGCCAGCCGCAGGGTGACGTCTTTGTTCGGCGGATGCCCGCTCACGGTCTTCTCGAACGAGACATAGACAATCCATTTGCCGTCCGGAGACGGGTGCGCGAACCAGTCCGCCGAATCCTCACCCGGAATCAGCATCTGCTGCCCGGAGCCGTCCGCCTTCATCCGCCAGATTCGCATCAGGCCGCTGCGCACCGAGTTGAAGTAGATATATTCCCCGTCAGGCGAGTAGTCCGGACCATCGTCCAGGCCGGGGCTCGTGGTCAACCGCTTCTCCTCGCCGCCTTCCACGGCCATTGTGTAGATGTCGAACTCGCCGTTGCGGCTCGCGCAATACGCCACCGTCTTGCCGTCCCGTGACCACCCATGCCAATACGAGGGAAACTTGCTGGTCAGCAGCCGCGGGACGCCGCCATCGATCGGAAGAATGTACACCTGAGACTGCCGGTTCGCCGACCCGTCGCTGATGGCCAGCCATTTCCCGTCGGGCGAGATGCCGTGGTCATTGTTGCAGCGCGTCCGCTCCCCGGTGTCGATGGCCTTGGGTTCTCCTCCCGCCGCTGCCAGGCGATAGATGCGGCCCCCGGAATTGTAGAGAAGATACGAACCGTCGCGCGACCAGTTGGGCGCCTCGAAATGTTCCTTCGCCCTCCGCACGATATGGCGCTCCCCTGTGTCGATGTCGATTGTCTCGAGCGTGCTCTCCACCACCCGTTCCCTGTCCGGAACCACGCCGCGTACGTCCATCTCCACCTTCGAAAAGATGGCTGTGGTGACCGCCGTGTTGTCGTGCGACGACAACGCCAGACCCGCATAGATCGACTCGGGCATCTCCACCGTAAGCGCGCCGATGGGTTCGAACGGCTGCCCCGGCCTGGCCGCTTCCGCGGAGATGATATTGCCGTGCCGCTCGAGCCTCGCTACCACCGGCGGTGTCAACTTCGTCCGCACTTCGGCCGTCGGGCCGCCCTTCACCTTGCGGTATTGCAGCGCCAGCAAACCGTCGCCGTGAAAGGCGAAATCCGCGTATGGCGAATCGGCGTCCAGCGTGGCGCGAAAGATGGGGCCGCCCTTGCGGTGCGCATGCGTGCCCTCGCCCACCCATTCAACCGTCGTCGCGAGCGACACGTCGCCGCTTACTTTGCTGTAGACGAAATGGAAGCCATCCTCCGCCGCCCACATGTTCCCTCCGCTGCCCGTAATGCGGTAGGTCCCGGCCGTTGCGTCATACCGGACGCTCCCCGGAATGCTTGTATTGCCGGCGTCCGTCGATGCTTCAAAGAGCCCGATCTTCTCCGCGCTCGCCGGAGCCAGCAGGATAGTGGTGAGTGCAACAAGGCGATACATGAGTCTCTTCGCAGTGTATCCCCACTGCCCTATTGGGTGGACCAGTAGCCGGGCCGGTGCCGGATCCGCGCGTCCGGACGCCGCGGCAGGCGCACTTCGATGTGGTGATGCCCCGGTTCGCCTCCCTCCGGCGAAAAGCTCAGTACGTACTGCGCATGCAACTCCGCCCCCAGCTTTTCCATCACTCCTTCAAGCTCCCGCTGCCGCGTAAAGGGAAAAATCGTCCCCCCGCTGGCCTCCGCCAGAACCTTCGCCGAATTCGGCATGTTGAGCCTCGAAAGCTCCCCGAGGCCGGCCAGCAGATCCACCCGTTGTTCCCCCGGAGGCAGTTGCGGATTGATTTGCGAAGGCGGGCCCCCATCGATGGTGCCTGTCTGTTCGGTCGGCGGGCCCGGATTCTTGCGCGGCAGCGGGCGCCCCTTCCCAGACGACTTCGTCGTGAAGGCCGTCTTGAACGCCGAGTACGTGGCGGCATAAATCGTCACCCCCGCCGCTTGCGCAGCCGCGGCCACCGAATCCAGATCCGTTTCGCTCCCCCGGTCCCGCGATTCGGAAATGAGCAGCAGCACGCGCCGCGTGTTCGGCATCCCGCGCAGCCGGCGAATCGCCTCATAGGCCGCGTCCAGCATCCGGCCGGTCCTCTCTTCTCCCGTCTCCAGCCGCCCGAAGGATGCCGCGAGCCGGCCGGGGTCGTTCGTGCAATCCTCCATCCACGTCACCCGCCCGGCAAACGAGAGAAGTCCCGCGCACCCGCGCTCTCCCGTAATCAGCGGCTGCACCATCGCGCCGATTTTCCTCACCTTCTCGAGCGCCGCCGCGGAGATTCCCGACGCTTGCACGGCGATCATCAGTGCGATCGGGGCCACACCTGTGCCCGTCGAGTCGACAATCAGCCGCCGCGCCTCGCCGTTGTCGAGCACGACGAAGTCCGAGGCTTCGAGGCCGTCCACATTGCGGCCTTTGCCGTCCATCACCGTAACAGGAACCATGACAAGGCGCGCGCGGGCATCGAAGTGAGATTCCTGGGCGGCCAGCGCCAGCGCCAGAAAGAACGCAAGCTTGCTCATCCGGCTTTCTACCAGCATGCCAAGGGCCTGTATCTGGCAAACTGTTGGGGGTGTCTCGCGCATTGGTGTTTTTGTTGTTGGCTCCGGCGTTGATGGGCCAGCCGGCGCGGCCGGTTGTGGGAGATACGCGCCCTCTGCCCCAGGATCTGCTGCGGCAAGCCCTTTGGGACGGGTCGAAGTGGCGAATCGAGGTCCGCTCGCCGGGAGCGGCGGCCCTGCGCCTGCATTTCAGCGGCTTTCATGTCGGTAACGGGCACGTGACGATCACCGGCAGCCAGTCTGCCGCGGGTCCCATTACCCGGGATGGGCTTCTCTCCGATGGCGATTTCTGGTCGCCTCTCCTCGCCGGCGATACGGTCATCGTCGAGTATGAACCCGCCCCCGAGGCCGCCGGCGAGTTCCCTTTCCGCATCCCGGAAGTTGGGCATTTTTACGCTACTCCCCTTCGGAAAGACCGTGAACGCGCGCTCGTGGCCTGTCACGTCGATCTCACCACCCATCCCGCTTGGCTCACCCCTGCATCAAGCGTCGCCTTGATGCTGTTCGAGACAACGGACATGGGCATCCCTTATTGGACGGTCTGCACCGGCACGCTGCTCGCCGATACCAACCGCACGGGCCGCCCTCTGTTCCTAACCGCGCACCACTGCATAAAGACCGATGAGGAGGCGCGGACCCTCGAAACCTACTGGAATTTTCAGAACACCGTTCCCTCCACCCTCGATTATTACAGCGGCAACTTCGGCAACTGGGTTCCGGCAAGCCTGGCCACCACCTTGCCGAAAGTCACCGGAGCCGCCATCCTGAAAACCACCAGCGAATCGGAGGGCGATGGCACGCTCCTGCTCCTTGCGGCAAGTCCGCCTGCGGCAAGTCCGCCCGCGGGCGCGCTGTTCGCCTCCTGGAACACCCGGGAATTGCCGGTGGCTGCCGCTACCGGCACAGTGCATCATCCCGACGGCAGCTTCAAACGCATCACGCTGGGCCAGCGCGCCGCCAACGACCCCGGAACCAACGTCGAGGGCAAGTTCCGGCCTTCGGATTACTACTACAAGATTTCCGAACTGGTGGGTCTCACCGAGGGAGGCTCTTCCGGCGCCGCGCTCCTGACGAATGATTTTCTCGTCTCCGGAATGCTCAGCTACGGGCCCGAGGTCTCCTGCTCTGACCCGAACCGCCTCGGCATCTACGGCCGGTTTACGCATTTTCTTCCTCGCATCCAATCTGTGTTGAATTTCGCCTCTCCCGGCCCCTGCATGGCGGAGATCACCGCGGTGAATCAGCAGATCGCCTCTTCCGGAGGCGGCGGCACATTCAACATCAGCGCGCCGCCGGGATGCTACTGGGCCGTGGCATCGGATTACAACCACATCTCCGTGGCCCCCAACGCGGGGTCCGGACCCATGAATGGCGTAACCTTCACCGTCGCGCCCAACACCGATTCCCTGGTCCCCACCTCCGCGCGCGCCGGTACGTTCAGCGTCATCAGCGAAGAGCGCCGCGTCGTCCATCTCATGCAGAAAGGAACGGACGGCAACATCGCCTACGCGGACGTCCCGTTGACCCACCTCTTCGCCCAGGAGATCAATTTCCTGAAGGGGTATAACGTCCAGGCCTACGGCTGCTCCCTGCCGTCAGGATTCTGCCCCGAGGACACCACCACGCGCGGCCAGATGGCCGAATTCATCATCCGCGCTCTTTACGGCGACAACTTCACCGCCACCGGAACTCCCTACTTCACCGACGTGGCCGCCACCCACCCCGCCTTTCGCTTCATCCAGAAGATGAAAGACCTGCGGATTACCGACGGATGCACGCTCACCACCTACTGCCCCGATGACTCCGTCACCCGCGGCCAGATGGCGGCGTTCCTTATTCGCGCCGTGCAGGCGCGAAACGGCCTCGACAGCCGCGCGCCCTTTTCCATCATGCAGGCGCCTTACTTCACCGACACGCCTCCCTCGAATATCTTCTTCAGCTACATCCAGGAAATGAAGGAATTGGGCATTACCTCGGGCTGCACCGCCTCGGCCTATTGCGTCAATGACCCCAACACCCGCGGGCAGATCGCCGTCTTCCTTACCAGGGGACTGTTTGCCCTCAAGGAAAATCGCTAAGAAACGCCTCGCTGGAGAACTTTTTCCCCGTGATGGAACATCTACTCCTTGAAGGCCTTATTCATGTCCCATGCTGCACACGGCCTCGGCGCTCCGCGTATTCTTCTCATTGGATTGGATCAGGATCTCGTTTCGGGAATCCTTCGCGCTCTCCCCGAGTGTGATGTGCGTACAGCGTCCCTAATCGCCCTCGACGCCTCGCATAAGGCGGAAGAGGGAGCCCTCCACTGCGATGTCATCTTCTGCCCCGCCGGAGCCCGCCACCTCCTGCCGGTTCTCGAAAAGGCTTCCCCAATACGCCTCCCCGTAGTGGCCGTCACCCGCCATCCGGATTCCACCGAATGGCTCAATGCCATCGAGGCCGGCGCGGCCGACTACGCCGCCCCTCCCTTTGAAAGTGCGCAACTGCGCTGGATCCTTGACTCCAATTTGCGCCGCACTGCCGCTGCCGCGGGCGGTTGAGAGTCTGCGCGCCGCGCGTGCCGGCCGCGATTGACACCCCGCCGCTTGGCCCAGTACACTAGCGTTTTGCTATAGAAAGCGGCTGCCGCCCCAAGAATGCTACTTGCCAGAGAATTTATTCAGTATCTTGGACGCGAAATCGTCAAGAGGCTCCACCCAAACATTCTGGAAACCGCCGACTTTGCGGCCGGGAGTGCCTTCGTCGCTCAGGTCATCGAAGACGATCTGGCCATCGAAGACCGCCTCAACGAGGAAGTTCGCGAGATCCTCAGCGAGTACACCGAATACATGCGCCGCGAAGGCGTCAGCTATCAGGAGATGTTCCGCCGCATCAAAAATCAACTGGTGCGCGACCGCAAAGTAATTCGCGCCTCCGGCCGCGATACGGGCGACAACATGAAGCTTTCCCGCGACAAGATCAACGATCTCTCCCATAAGATCGTCACCGGAGTCCGCAAGGAACGCCTCTTCCGCGTGAAGAAACAGCCCAACGATTTGCGCTTGGATCTGGTCAAGACGCTCACCGAGGTTCTCATGTTGGAGGAAAAGGTGGACAAGGCGGCCAGGCAGAAGATCCGCTCGCAAAAGCGCGATATCCCCGAAGGCTCCGAGGAGTGGGATCTGCTGCACCGCCGCTACTACGCCGAGGAACTGAAGCGCCTCGGTATAGACTTGAACGCATGACCCCCGTAGTTGCCGTCCTCGGCAGCCTGAACATGGATTTCGTCGTGTCCGTCGACACCCTGCCCGCCCCCGGCCAAACCGTGCTTGGAGCAAATTTTCAAATGCTGCCCGGCGGCAAGGGAGCAAACCAGGCCTGCGCCTGCGGGCGTCTCGGCGGCGGCAAGGTCCGGGCCAGGATGGCGGGGCGCGTCGGCTATGACCTCTTCGCGGATCACCTGAAAGCCAGCCTGTCGGCCGCCGGCGTGGATGTCGCCGCCGTCCATGCGACGCGCTCCCATCCCACGGGTGTGGCCCTCATCTGGGTCGATCGCCAGGGACAGAACTCCATCGTGGTCGCCTCCGGAGCAAACCACGTGTTCGCCGCCGCGGATGTGAATGGGCTTCGGGCCACCTTCTCGGGCGCGTCGTATGCGCTGTTTCAGCTCGAAACCCCATTGGAAACCGTGGAGGCCGGACTCGCCCTTGCGCGCTCCGAGGGAGCCCGCACGATCCTCGATCCCGCGCCGGCCGGTCCTCTTCCCCAACGCCTCCTTCAACTCGTCGACATCCTCACCCCGAACGAATCGGAAGCCTGCGTGCTTCTCGGCCGGCCCGCCGCCAGATTGACGGTGGAAGAGGCGCGGCAGGCAGGCATCGCCCTGCGCCGGCAGAGCGGCGTGGGAACCGTTGTGATGAAGTTAGGCGAACAGGGCTGCATCTGGCTGGATGCCAGCCGTGAAGTGTATGCGCCCGGTTTTTCCGTAAAGGCCGTGGACACCACTGCCGCGGGAGACACCTTCAATGCAGGTCTGGCCGTAGCTCTGGCGGAAGGCATGGACGTTGTCCACGCCTTGCGCTTTGCCAACGCAGCCGCCGCATTGTCGGTGACGCAACTCGGCGCGCAGGCGTCCATACCGCCTCGCGCCGATGTCGAACGGTTCCTCGAACAGCGAGGTTAGCCGGCAGCCCTTACTTTCGCGCCTGGAGCGGAATTACCGTCACTTTGTTGGCTGTAAGCGTGACGTCCTGGTCGATCGTGCCGTAGATCGGCGATTCCACCTTCAGCCGGTAAGTGCCCGGAGGGATCAGCAGTCCGCCGCCCGCGTTGTTCAGCTCATCCACGTAGCCATAAAACTTGTCGTTGAGGTAAACCGGGCTTACATCGCCCGCCGTCACCGAGATGAACGATTCATCTACCCCGCCGCCAAAACGCAAACGGCCGAACGGCGGATTCGGCACCGGCAGTTTTTTCAGTTTTCCGTGGACCGTCGCCGTCTTCCCAGGCTTGACGGAAACCTTCACGGACATATCCTCGTAGCGCGGGTCCCGCAGGACCACTTCATGGTCACCGGCATCCACGGAATACTTCTCCGGGACAGAAAAGCGCACGGCCGGACCAACATACTTTCCATCAATCCAGACGCCTGCCCGGCCAGGTTTGACACGGGCTTTGATCGCGCCTGATTTGTCGGCGGCTGAGGCGAGGAAAGAGCAAGATACAGCAAGAACGAGAACCCAAAGTCGCATAGTCCTAGGGTAACACTCTCAAATCGGGCGGGAAAAGTCTTAGATCGCCCCCCGCCTAACGGACCCGGTAAACGGCATACCCGCCGTCGGCAAAAACCGTGGGAAGATCCTTGATCTCGTTCCCTCGCGATAGGACCACGTAGTCGATTCCCAGCGCGCGATAGCGGCCCAGTTCCTCGGGCGTGAACTTCCCCGTCATCACGTCCTCCCAACGCGGGCGCCACACAGTGAGGAAATCGCGCAGAAAGTTGATCTGCCCTCCGCCTTTCCAATCCACGTAAACCGTACGCAGCGACTCCGCGCGGAAGATGCCCGGCTCGAGCGATTTGCCCGCGTCCGGGAACAGAAAAACCGCCTCCCGCGATGTGTGCGAGCGCGCCCACGAAGCGAGTTGCTCGAGTTCCGCATGATGCAAGTGCGGATAGTTCCGTACTCCCGAAAGCGCGGGCACGGCGAACGGCAGAGCCATCGCCACCGCCACATACGCGAGCCACGATTGCCGGAAGCGCGAGCCGAGCCAAAGAACAATCGCCGCCAAACCCGCGCAGGCAACCACGGCCAGCGCCGCCCGCCGGTACGCCGGCGCCGTCCAATCGAGAATGTAGTTCACCGTGCGCGTGGACGCGGGCGGAATCAATGCCGCCGCAAACCACCCGAAGGCCTCGATCGTGCGCCGGCCCTGCGCGGCCGCCACGCCCGCCGCGGCCGCAAGCACGACGGCCGAGGCTACCACATACAGCAGCGCGCGCATCGGCTGGAATTGCGGCATCAGGCTCCACTTCCAATGTTCCAGAAACAGGTACGATGCGGGCATGCTGCACATGGCCACAGTCGCCATGGCGGCGAGTAGAAATCGCAAGTCTGCCGGGACCCTGCCGCGCAACCGCCACAGCGCGGCCACCATCACCGCGTAATACACTACGTAGTTCCAAATCGTCGCCGCGGGCCACATCGAGATCCAGTTGTAGCTGGCGCGTTCTCTCATCATCGCTTCCTGTGCCGCGTCGATCACCGCGAAAAATTCCTGATGCTCGCGTTCCCCCACCTGAAAGCGCGAAAGAACCAGCAGGAACGCCACCGCCGCGGCCATCGGAAGCAATCCCTTCAGATGCCGGCGCATCGTCTCCGGCTTGCCGGGAATCAGCGCCAGCAGAAAGTAACCAGCCCAATATGGGTAGACCGCGGGCGGGTGATACAGAAACGCCGCCCCGGCGGCGACTCCCGCGGCTACCGTGCGTCCTCCGGCAAGAAGACCCACCCCCAGCATCGTCAGCCCGATGGCATTGCCGCGCGGGTTCGGCTCATATTCAAACGTCAGCACCGACGGCCCGTTGATGGTCGCGCCCAATCCGAAACAGGCCGCCACCAGCACCGCCCCTGCCCTTCCCAGGCCAAGCGCGACGCCAACCAGGTAAATTCCAAACAGCGCGCAGAACCGGAATGCAATCTGCTGCGCGGCGAGCGCCTGCTCGAATCCCCAACCCGTGAGATGGCGCAGCCAGATGGATGCCTCATCGTAGATGGTGAACGTCACATGCGGCTGCTGGGCGATGATCTCCTTCGAGAAGACGCCAGGATCCCACAAGCGCTCCAGAATCGGCACGTAAATCTGCGTGTCGGATTGCAGATACGTGTGGCCGGGAAAATAAAAATATCCGATGGCCGTAAGCGCCAGCAGGGCCACCGCCGCCCGGAAGTGCTCGCGCATTATTTTGGCGTCTTCTCCAGCAGTTGCTTCGCCCAGACGCGATTTCCGTTCAGTTCCAGCGATTTCATCAGAGACTTGCGCGCTTCGGCAAACTGGTTCTTCTTGCGCTGCGCCACCCCCAGCCACATCCACGCATCGGCCGATTTCGGATTCAGTTCAATCGCCTTTTCCATGTCCTTGATCGCCAGGTCCACCCCGCCGCCGAAGGCCGGCGGCAGGTAATAGTAGCCGACCCCGCGGCTCAGGTAGGCGTCGGAAGATTTCGGATCGAGTTGCACCGCCTTGTTGACGCTATCGAGCGCGCATCTGCCGTAGCGCAGTCCAGCCATCACATTCGCCGGAATCACCTGCCCGCACAGAGTCCCCAGGATGCGGTGATATTCGGCCATCTCCGGTTTGAGCGCCACCGCCTTCTCCGCCGCCCGTATCCCCGCCTCCGCCGCGCTCTTCGCTTCATTGCGCTGCCGCATCTCGAGCGAGATTTCCGCCAGATAGGAATTCGCCACCGCCACCTCGTACTGCGCCCGCGCGTCCTTGGCATTCTTTTCCGCCGCCGCGGAAAAATCCGTGATGATTTTCTCGAGCCCCGGACGGTCCTGGCGGTCCCGCGCGGCCCGCAGGTCCGCCAGGGTTGCCGCTCCGGCCGTCTGCACACAAAGAAGAGCAACCAGCCACATGCCCTCTTATTGTACCGGACAGTTTCCCGATCTCAGTCCTTCCGCGCCGCTTCGGCAAGCGTCGCGATCGTCTGTTCCGCGCTCGTCCGCCAACTGAACTCCGCCGCTCTTTTCGGACCCGCCTCCTCCAGGCGCGTCCGCAACTCCCCGTCTTCTGTAAGACGCAGCAATGCCTCGCTCAAGGCGCCTTCATCCAACGGGTCGAACGGAAGCGCCGCCGCGCCCGCAATGCCCTTCATGGGCTCAATCGCGGAGACCGCCGCGGGAATGCCGGATGCCAGCGCCTCCAGCACCGGCATCCCGAAACCCTCGAAGGTCGAAGGGTAAACGAACGCCCATGCCTTGTGATAGAGCGCCAGCAACTCGTCGCGTGGAATCCAGCCCGTGATGTGCACATGGGTGCCCATTCCGCAGTCGATGATCGTCTGCTCTATCTGCGTCGTCTGGAACCCGTGCATGCCCGCGATGATCAGCCGGAACTCGGGACGCGCCTCATGGAACCGCCGGAACGCCCTCACCAGCCGGTCCAGGTTCTTGTGCGGGTGGAGCGTCGATACGCAAAGAATGAAGTTCCGCAAATCCTCCGCACACCGCCGCGCTCCCACCGAGAAAAACTCCTCGTCCACGCCATGCGGCACCACCCGGATCCTCTCCTCCGGCAGTCTGTAGAAGCGCAGCAGGTCCGCTCGCGTGGCTTCGGAAACGGCGATGATCCGCCTCGAATGCCGCGCCGACCAGTAGAGAAAAAACCGCCAGAACGGCAGATCGATCCTGCGGAAATACTCCGGATGCCGCTTGTGTTGCAGATCGTGAAACACCGTCACCACCGGACAGCCCGCCAGCAGCGGAGTGGTGAATCCCGGATTGAACAGCACGTCCAGCCGCAGCCGGCGCACGGCCACGGGAAGAACCACCTGTTCCCAAATCAATCGCGCGGGGCGGACAACCGCCCGCACCTGCTGCGGCTCATGGTGGAAGTTTCTCTGGGCGGGGACCAGCCCCGCTTCCGTTTCCGCATTCGTGAATACGAAGTACTCATTCTCCGCATCGGCTTTCGCCAGCGCCTGAATCAGGCTTCTTAGATAGATCTCCGTCCCTCCCACGCCGCCCGGGATCAGGTATAGCGCGTTGATGCCGATGCGTAGCCCCATCTAGCGGCCGGAGCCCCTCTGCCGGAGGACAGCGTCCAGGTTCTGCTGCGCCGCCTGGTTGTTGGGTTTGATCGCGAGCGCCTTCCGGTAGTCCTCCTCGGCCCGCTGCAACTCGTTCAGCATGCGATAAACATTGCCGCGATACGTATAGCCGTTGTCGTAGCCGGGATCGAGCGCAATCGCCTGGTTGAGTTCCTCCAGCGCGGCGCCAGGCTCCTTGAGCTTTGCCAGACACATGCCGATGAGCGAGTGCACGTGCGCCGTGTTCTCGATCTTCGCCGCCGCCCGGAATTTCTCCAGGGCCTTCGCCGTCTGCCCCAATGCATCATGCGTGAGCCCCCAATCGATCAGCAGCGTATAGGTGTACTCCGTCTGCCCCGTCTGCGCCGCATCCTCGAACTTCTTCAACGCCTCCTCGTAACGCTGCTGCTCGAAGTACACCATCGCCAGATGGAAATGCGCCCTCGAGTTCCCGGGAGAGTGTGCGATCGTGTCCTGCCACAGCCGTACCGGGTCGCTCCACACCTCTGCGCGCCCATACGTCAGCCCGCCCAGAACAAACAGAATGCCCCCTGCCGCCGCAACTTGCGACCCGCGCGAAATCGTAAGAGTGCGCGCAAAATCACAAATCACCAGCAGCAGTCCAAGGAAAGGCAGATAAAGCCGCCGTTCCGCCACCGCGTCCTTAATGGGAACGATGGACGACGTGGGAGCCAGCAGCAGAAAGAAAACCACCAAACCGTAAAATGCCAGCGGAAAGCGCTTGCGGTAATAAAACGCCCCGCCCAGCAGGACCGCCAGGCCCAGCAGCCCCACAAGTGATCCATGGTCCAGCGGCGAGTGCGAAATCGGGAAGCCATAGTCGGCATTGAGATTCACCGGCAGAACGAACAGCCGCAGGTAGATCCAGATGGCCCTCCACTGCGTGTAAAAATACTCGTACCACGTCAGGTTCTTCATGCCGAAGCCGGCGGTGTTCGCCTCCACTAGCACGCGCCACACCACCCATATCCCCGCCACGGAGGCTGCAGCCATGGGCGCGTAGAGCCTCCAATTCGCCCGCACGGTCTCCACGGGCCGCTTCTCCGCAAACCACCAGTCTGTCCATACGAGCAGAGCGGGAAGCACCGCGGTGTGCTCCTTGCTCAGGAAAGCGGCGCCGAAGAGCGCAATCACTCCCAACGCCGGCAGCCAGCCGATGCCGCCTTCTCTCTTGTAGAGAAACAGCGTGAAGCTTGACAGGAAAAACAGCAGGCTGAAACTTTCGCTCCGTCCCGCCACATACGCCACGGATTCGGTCTGAACCGGATGCAGCAGGAAAACCCCGGCTGCGAACACCGCCAGCAGCATCCGCCGGTTCTCTTCCACCTTCGCCATCTCGAGGATTTTCCGTATGGCGAGAAAAACCAGGCCGGCATTGACGAAATGCAGCAGGACGTTGATCACGTGATAGGAAAACGGCTCCGGACCGAAGAACCGCAGGTTCAGCCAGAAGCTCAGATTCATCAATGGCCGCGCGGTGGGCGAAAGACTCCGGATGCCGGTATCGAGAAAGCCCGGATCGCGGAACGGAAGATACTCGTCGTCGAAGACGAACGGGCCGTTCACCGCGGGCCAGTAAGCTACCAGCGCCGCCAGTAGCGCGAAACATCCCAATAGCCACACCCACAACCCCGATGCCGGCTGCGCTTGCGCTTCAACCGCCTTCACGGGTTTATGCTTGGCGGCTTTCATGCTGCGACCGAAGATAGTATTCGAGAATGGCGACGCGCTGCGCAAGCGCGATGTTGGCGTCCTTGAGCGTCGAAACGGTGACCGAGAAGCGGTAGAAAACCAGCAGGAAAACCACCAGCACCGCGACAATCAGCGCCAGCGGAGGATCCCCCACGCCGATGATCCTTGCCAGCCAGCTCATCAGCGGCTGGGAGCGCGACAGAATCAGCATCACCAGTCCGGCGGCGAGCCAGCTTACCGAATATTCCACGCGGATGTGCGCGCGGCGCAGCGAACTGAGTACCGCCACGATGAGGCCGAGGCTGAAGAGAGAGAGAACGTTCGAAAGACGGTCCATAAGCTTTTATTGTCAGCGGCGCCAGCGGTGGCGCTCAAATTTCAGGATATTCACAAACACGCCCAGCAGCACGTGGACAATGTAATATAAGGACTTAGCCGCGGTGATCGTGCTCCGCCCGCTCTGCCGCGGCCGCATCCGGCACGCTACCTCCTGAAACCGGAACGCCCGGCGCTGCAGCACCACCAGCGCCTCGATTTCCGGATACTCGAGTGGAAAACTGCGGCTGAACAGTGCCAGCGCCTCCCGGTTGACCCCAACGTAACCCGATGTGGGATCATGCACCATCTGCCCGAGAATCGGACGCAGGATCGTGCGGAAAAAACGGATGCCCCACGAGCGCGCCAGACTGGTGAACTCCTGCGGCCCATCGACGAACCGCGAGCCGATCACCATCTGGCACCCCGACTCTCGCAGCGCATCATAAATGCGCGGGATGTCGCGCGGGTCGTGCTGTCCGTCTCCGTCCAGCCGGATGACATAATCAAAGCCGAGTTCGAACGCCAGCCGGTATCCCGCCTGTACGCAGCCCCCGAGCCCCAGGTGATGGGGCAGCGAAAGAACCCGCGCTCCCGCGGCGCGCGCCACCGCCGTCGTGGAATCAGCCGAACAATCGTCAATCACCAGAACAGGCGTCCCGGGCGCCGCCTCCTGAATTTCCCGCACCACCCCGCCCACCGCGCCCTCTTCATTCAGAGCGGGAACAATGATCATCAGCCGCTTGCCGCCGTCTCCTGTCACAGCGCGGCCACCTCTTTGGGCGAGATCGAATGCTGCCCGCAGATGCCGCGGAACTCCGCCGCGCTGATCCGCGCCCCCCGCATGATCCGCCCCCGCTCCCGCAGCAGCCGCGGACCGTGCTTCAGCAGCGCGCAGTGCGCCCTGAGGATGAGAAAGACCAGGTGAACAAACGAATTCCCTTCGCTGTGAAACCGCGCCGCCGCCCCCGAGCCCCCAAGCAGAAACAGCGCGTGCCAATAGTAGCGCGCCAGCGTGCCGAACGGAACTTTCAGCAGCATCCGCAAAGGAAAATTCTTCACCACCACGAAGAGCCGGTTGCGCTCCACGTAATACGCCTTCAAAGCCGACACGCGTCCCGCCGTCTGCGAGTAATGATGATCCACCACGGCATCGGCCGCGTATACGCATTGCCACCCCTGCCACACCCCTCGCAACCCCAGGTCCGTATCCTCGCAGTACAGAAAAAACCCGTCGTCAAAGCCGCCCGTCTCCTCGAGCATCCGCCGGCGGTAGAGCGCAGCCGATCCACTCGGCAACAGAGCCGCCCCCGAAACGGAATACTCCTCCGGATCGCGCCCATGCCCCCGCTGCTTACTGCTCCCGTCCCGGCACAACAGCATGCCCGCCGAATCCAGCGTTCCCTCTCCCGCCAGCACCACCCGGCTCGCGCACATCCCCACCCGCGGGTCGCTTTCCATGGCCGCCACCAACGCCTCCAGCCACCGCTCATGAGGCCTCGCGTCATCATTGAGCACGGCCACATAGGGAGCCCGTGACCGGCTCACCGCCTGGTTCACCGCGCTTCCATATCCAACATTCTGCGTGTTTTCGATGACCTCGACCTCTTGAGGCACGTTCGTGTCCCGCCGAACCGCTCCCTTGCCGCTGTTATCCACAACCACAATTTCAAAATCCCGGCGTGTCTGCTTCTCGAGGCTGCGCAGGCAATCCACCAGCAACGCGCCCGCCTCCAGCGTTGGAATCACCACTGTCGCGCAAGGAACCGGCAACTTCAAATTTTACGCTATCGCATGTTCTCCCCGGAGAATCACCCGAGGAGGCAAGCGGTTGCGAAACGGGCAAGCTTGCGAGAGCGGCTAATCCTTCATGAGCTCGAGGAACTCCTCTTTCGTAAGGCCGGCCTGGCGGACGATGCTCGCCCATATGTTACGATCTCTGGAATTGCCGGCACATGCACCTGGAAGCCGCCTTCAGGAAGTGGTTCGTAGAACACCGTGTAGTTGTACTGCATCGCTACTGGCTGCCGTTTAGATCTGCTCGCACTGGAAGGATAGCATCCGCCTGTGCCTCTTGCACGCCCCCCGCCCCCTGAATCATAATCAGTCACAATCGGCTCGCCAGGCGCCAGCGATCCTTCCAATTCAATGCCTGCCGCCGGTTCTCGAACCTATGTCCAATTATTTGCTCGGTCTCCTCATTCTTCTCATGACAACCCAACCCCTCTCCGGCGCCTTCCGGCTCATCATTGTCGATCCCGGCCACTTCCACGCCTCCCTCATTCAAAGGGACATGTACTCTACCCTCGACCCGCGCGTCTCCGTCTACGCGCGCCTCGGCCCCGAACTGCTCGACTACCTCAACCGCGTCTCCCTCTTCAACGCCCGTAAAGACAACCCCACTCACTGGGACCTCGATATCCACACCAGCGCGGACCCCATGGCCGCCATGCTCCATGACCACCCCGGCGATGCCGTCGTCTTCACCGGCCGCAATCGCGGCAAGATCGACCGCATCCTCGCCTCCCTCAATGCCGGCCTCCACGTCTTCGCCGACAAACCCTGGATCATCTCCCTCGCCGATCTCCCCAAACTCGAACAGGCCCTCGACCTCGCCGAGCGCAAAGGCCTCATCGGCTACGACATCATGACCGAGCGCTATGAAGTCACGTCGCTGCTCCAGCGTGTCTTCGTCAACACCCCCGAAGTGTTCGGAGCCTTCGAAAAAGGCTCCACCGGTTCGCCCGCCGTCTATGCGAAAAGCATCCATCACGTCATGAAAGTCGTCGGCGGGCTCCCCCTGCGCCGCCCTGCCTGGTTCTTCGACATCGCCGAATATGGCGAAGCCCTCGCCGACGTTGGCACCCATGTCGTCGACCTCGTACAATGGACCGCCTTCCCCGATATCGCCCTCGACTACCACCAGGACATTGAGGTCCTCGCCGGCCGCCACTGGCCGCTCTCCCTCACCCAGGCCCAGTTCCAACAGGTCACCGGAGAAGCCGCGTTCCCCGCCACCCTCGCCCCCTACCTGCACAACGGAAAGCTCGATTACCTCTGCAACAACTCCGTCGATTACACCCTCCGCGGCGTTCACGTAAAACTCGAGATCCTCTGGAACTGGGAAGCCGCCCCCGGCGCCGGCGACGTCTATGAAGCCTCCTTCCATGGCACGAAGGCCCGCATCGAACTCCGCCAGGGTAAACCCGAAAACTTCATCCCCGAACTCTATATCGTCCCCGCCGATCCCGATCAGCGCGCCGACGTCTTCGCCGCCGTCCGCAACAAGGTTGCCGCCCTCCGGAAAGCCTGGCCCGGCCTCGAAGCCCGCGAATCCGGGACCGAAATGCGGCTGGCCATCCCCGAAAAATATCGTGTCGGCCACGAAGCCCACTTCGGCCAGGTCGCCACCCGCTTCCTCGAATACATGCAATCGCCCAAGTCCATCCCCGCTTGGGAACGGAGCAACATGCTGGCGAAATATTTCATCTCCACCATGGGTGTGGAACTTGCCAATCGGTGAGACTTCTCCTCACTCTGCCGTTTTCCCCGGCGCTGCCTCCGCCGCCAACCCGTCATCCTCTTCCATTCAGAAGGCTCCCAAGTTTGTACCGGAGGTCGCACCCATTCTGACTTCCTCGACTTCCGGCTCCTGACTCTGGCTGGTTAGTTCGCAGCCCATAAAGTACCCGCATTCCCCCGCCGATCACCTACTTGAATCGCCGAATTTGAATCGCCGAAAAATCCCATGTCCTACATCGAGTATCTCGCCGCCGATCACGAGGCTTCGGATCCCCTTCCTGAACTGGCACGAACCAACGGGTTCACCATGGATGATCTCGAGGCAAACCGCAAAGGAAAAATCAGCGAGGCGCAGAAGTCCAAACTCTTCGCCCGCGCGCTGCAACCCATCCAATATCCCGGAATGGCGCTGTTGGGTTGGCTCCTTTGCTGCTTCATCGTGAAGACTCTCGTGCCAGGCTTCGTCCTGCTCATCATCTCGATGCTCGGATTCAAAGGGATCGGCATCCTTTTCGGCGCGGTGACGCTGGTTTGCCTGGGCTCACTCTTCGTGGCTGTACTGAGAAGCTTCCGTTACCTCGTGCTCGTGAATCAGGATATTTCCAATGCAAAGTCGGCCTTCCTCGACGGCCGCGCCACCGTTTCCCACGAATCCGTGAGCGGTCTGGGAACGGATCATCTTCACGGGCAGAGCCGCAAACAGTTCTGGTATGTCGTGCAGAACCAGTATTTTGAGGTGAATGAAGCGGCTGCGGCGGCGCTCCCGGAAAGAGGCCGTTTCCGAATCCACTTTGCGCCAAAGAGCCAGTTGTTTCTCTCCATGGAACCGGTGCCCGCAAACGCCCCCGCCGGCGAAGCGAAGCGGACCCGCTTATTCAATCTCCGGAATCTGCGTTCATCCGAGTTCATCGGCGGCTGACCCGCGCTCCGCGACTCAGATCCCGGCCTACCGGCCATCCCCCGGCTTCCGGCCGCCGTTGAAGGTGTCGGGCCTCGGCGTGTTGGAAGGCCAGTAACTGCCGGAACCTTCCTTCCACGGTTTGCCGCACAGGCGCGAAATGACGCTCCACTCCGGCGCGCCCAGGTCCGGATCCGGGTGGAACACGAATCGTTTCAGTCCCGCTCGCTGCGATGCCGCCAGAATTCGATACAAGTCTCGCGCGGGCATGGGGTCACCGGCATGCGGACTGCGCCCCGTGGACACCCACGCCAGCACCTTTCGATCATCCCCCACCGCCGCCAAAGCCCGGCGCGTTTCCTGGTAAACCACCTTGTCGAAGAACTCGTCCGGAAACCCGGCCTCCATGTCCGCCACCGTATGGATGCCCGGAAGTTCGATTCCGAACCATGCCTTTACCACCGCAAACGAGTCCCCCTCGCTCAGGTTCGGATTCCATTCCTGGATGCGCCGCACCCAGCGCCCCAGCGTGCCGTACATCCCGTCAAATCCGCGGTTCCAGAAGTAGTGCTTCGGGAAGAGGTAATCGAAATACGGGTGCATCCGCTCGTAGTCCTGCGTGGTCAGCATCGAGAATGTCGCGGCCCGCGGAATGGCCCCCAGTTTGACCGGCCGGTTCAGCTTGCCCACTTGGTTGCGCACCGCCGCGAAATATCCCATCGAGGTTTCCTGTCTCGTTCGCAGCCAGTAGAGCGCGTCCTCGTTGATATCAAACAAGGTCAGTCCGTTCAGCACGCCGGCCGGAGAGTGATATCGGACTTGCGCCGGCGTGAGACGATGAAACCGGTCGCGCAAATGCAGCATGCCGCGCTCGTAGCGCGCGACATCCATTCCGAGCGCCGTAAGCCGCTGTCTCTCCCACGCGCGCACCTCGAACAGTTCCCCGCCGTGGTGGAACGCAAGTTCGTAATGGTGCTCGCCGGCGCCATCAATGATCACACCTTGCGCCTGCGGATAGGCATTCATCGTATCCTGTACCCCGGCGGCGAATCCCACCGCCCCAAACGGGTCCTTCTCGGGCGCAAGAGCGCCGCCGCTGCGCCCTGCCCCGAACACCAGGATCTCCCATCCCCGCCGCGCCGCATCGTCGAGCATGGCGTGAAAGCGCCTTTCCTTCGCCGGATCGCGCGGCGATTCCAGTGGCGGCGTTACGCCGAAAGCCCGGTACACTTTCGGATCAGCAGGAAAACTGGGATAAGGCTTGCCATCCACGCCCACGAACTGCATGTATCCCACGATGATTCCCCGCACCCCGCCCTCGCCCCAGGCGTCGAAGATGCGCGCATGATCATCCATCCAGCGCTCCAGCGGGCTGTGACAGAAAATCCAGGCGGTCATCGGATGCGAAGGAGCGCTTTGCGCCTGAACCACCGCGGCGCCCGGCGCCGCGCCGAGAAATACTCGCCGCGTGAGTGGAAATCCACCCCGGACTGGCTGCATGCCTGATACGCTAACACATTCGCCCGTCCACCGGACCCCCGCCCCCAAACACCCCCACCCCGAACCACCCGGTCACCAGCGATTCAAATAAATCCCAGCACCCGGTCCAATGAATTGAAAAAAAAGGAAAAATAGACCCCTATAAGCACCCCGGAAGACCCCCCGCGGCACACGGAATCGAAGTCCTGCCAGCGATACTCGAAGTAGTGCCCTGCTCCCTGGGCCAAGACGATCCGCAGGCAATGTTTTTGCAGTAAACTGCAAGTGTCCGATTCCGCCCGTGTCTCACTTTTGGGCTCAGTCCAAAAGCACGGTTCGGAACACTTCCGAACAAATCCGAACACCTTCGAAACTCTTGTTCCCCTGTCCGGAATCCGAGCCCATCCGGCTTTATCCAGGCCCCGTTCCGAACAAATCGGAACAGTTCGGAACGGCTGATTGCCCCGCGCGAGGCAAGTCAGCCGCCAGCCAACCCAGCTCGCCTCGCCACGCCCGAGGCTGGCTCTGCTGGCCTGTGACTGAACTGCGGAAAGTCAAAGGGTGTTCAACCGGCGAAACCGGTGGCCAGGCTGAAAGCCGGGCGATGGCCGAAAGTCACAGGTTGTTCAATCCGGCGCACCCGGAGGTCCGGCTGAAAGCTACAAGCTAAAACCTAGAAGCCGAAAGCTGATAGCTAATATAAAATATTCCTCGAATGAAGACCCCGTTGACCCCCCTCACCTTTCTCGCGCGCAGCGCCTTTGTCTACCGCGACAAGATTGCCGTCGTCGACAGGGATCAACGCGTCACGTATGCCGAACTCGATCAGCGAGTCCGCAAACTCGGGTCGGCGCTGCGGAAACTGGGAGTGGGGGCGGGCGACCGCGTCGCGGTGCTCTCCCCCAATACCTCCATGGCGCTCGAACCCCACTTCGCCGTCCCCTTGATCGGCGCGGTATTGGTCATGCTGAACACACGGCTCCAGGCGGCTGAGCTCGTCTGGATTCTGAACCATTCCGGCGCGAAAGTCTTGCTGGTGGACCCCCAACTCGCCCCCCTCCTTGAGAACTCTCGTGCCGAATTACCCCAACTCCAGCACTTTGTAACGGACTATGACGCGCTGCTCGCTTCCGGCGGCGAGGAGTTGACGGACCTTCCCCAGGTTGACGAGGACGGCTTGCTCTCCATCAATTACACCAGCGGAACCACCGGCTTCCCCAAAGGCGTCATGTTCTCCCATCGCGGCGCCTATCTGAACGCGCTCGGCGAACTGATGGAATTCGGGCTTCATGAAAGCAGTGTCTATCTCTGGACGCTCCCCCTGTTCCACTGCAACGGCTGGTGTTTTCCCTGGGCTGTAACGGCGGCGGGCGGGCGTCACGTCTTGCTCCGCCAGCCGCACCCCGAACCGGTGGTGGTAGCCATCCGGAGCGAAGCCGTCACTCATCTTTGCGGGGCGCCCGTCGTCATCGGCGGCCTCGCCCACTATGCTTCTTCCCGCGGCATCCGCTTCCACAACGCCTTGCGGATGATCACCGCCGGCGCTCCGCCTTCGCCCGCCGTGCTGCGCGGAGCCGAAGACATCGGCGCTGAGATTTTCCATTGCTACGGGCTCACCGAAACCTACGGGCCCATGACGCTCTGCGCCTGGCGCAGCGAGTGGAACCTCCTCTCCACCGAGGAACGGGCGCAGATCAAAGCCCGCCAGGGCGTCCCCTACATCATCGCCGGCGCCGACGTCCGCCTCGTCGACGAGAACATGAACGACGTTCCCGCCGACGGGCAAACCATGGGTGAGGTGGTCATGCGCGGCAACAACGTCATGATCGGCTATTACAACAATCCTGAAGCTACCGGACAGGCGTTCGCCGGCGGCTGGTTCCACTCCGGCGATTACGCCGTGATGCACCCCAACGGCTACCTCGAGATTCGCGACCGCAAGAAAGACATCATCATCTCGGGGGGCGAGAACATCTCCTCCGTCGAAGTGGAGAAGGTGATCTACGACCATCCGGCGGTCCTCGAAGCGGCCATCATCGCCGTCCCCGACCCGCATTGGGGCGAAGTGCCCAAGGCATTCGTTACCCTAAAGAATGAGGGGGGCGCCACGGCCGACGAGATCATCCGGTTCTGTCGCGACCGCATCGCCCACTTCAAGTGTCCGAAACAGGTGGAATTCGGCCCTCTGCCGAAAACCGCTACCGGTAAGATCCGCAAGAACCAACTCCGCGAGCGGGAATGGGCCGGCCGCGAGAAGCGAGTGAACTGATGCCTTACGATCACCTGCAATACACCCTGGAAGACAACTTCGCCGTCGTCACCCTCAACCGTCCCCAGCGGCGCAACGCCCTGTCTCTCCGTCTCATGCTCGAACTCGTCGATTGCCTGGACAGCATCGGACGCGACCCCTCCATCCGCGCCGTCGTGCTCAACGCCGCCGGCTCCGTCTTCAGTTCCGGCCATGACCTCAGCGAAATGACCAGCGGCTCCGTCAACGAATACCGCCGCCTGTTCGATGTCTGCACGGAGCTGATGATGAAGATCCAGGCCATCCCGCAGCCCGTCATCGCCGAAGTGCAGGGTGTGGCCACCGCCGCCGGATGCCAGTTGGTGGCCACCTGTGACCTGGCCGTGGCCGGCGAAAAGGCGATGTTTGCCACCCCCGGCGTGAAGATTGGTTTGTTTTGCACCACGCCCATGGTGGCGCTCACCCGCGCCGTGGGTCGGAAGCGCGCCATGGAGATGCTTCTCACCGGCAAGGCCATCGACGCCCGTACCGCCGCCGAATGGGGGCTTGTGAACCGCGTGGTCCCGCCCGAGGAATTGACCGCCGCCACGCGCGAACTGGCGCGCCAAATCGCCGCCGCCAGCAGCTTTACCGTCGGCTTGGGCAAGCAGGCGTTCTATACCCAAATTGACCTCGATCAGCCGAAGGCTTATGCCTACGCCAAGGAAGTGATGACCATGAATTCCCTTGCCGCCGACGCGCGCGAGGGGATCACCGCCTTCCTCGAAAAGCGCGTCCCCTGCTGGACCGGAAAATAGATGATCACCGACCTCGTTCAGATTCAGCGCCTCGGCGAGAAGAAACTCGCGGAGAACAAACGGCTGCGGGTCTTCATGAAGACCCATCACACCGCCGAACGCCGTCTCCGCAACATGGCCGAAGAGATCGAAAACGCCATCGACTGCACGGAGTGCGCCAACTGCTGCCGGGTGGCCACCGTGAAGCTGCGCGAGCGCGAAATCGAGTCCCTCGCCAGGTTCATCGGCATCTCCCGCAAAGGCTTTCTGCGGGACTACTGCGAGGAATCCGCCGAAGAAGGCCTCATCCTTAAACGCACGGAGAAAGGCTGCGTCTTCCTCGAAGGGAACATGTGCGCCGTCTACGATGCCCGGCCCATGACCTGTCAGGATTTTCCTCACCTCGTTCGCGGCGAGGGCTCCATCCTCTCGCGTATGTGGGAGATGCCCGACCGCGCCACCTATTGCCCCATCGCCTACAACACGCTCGAGGCCTTCAAGGAAGCGCTCGGCTTCGCAACCCGTAAATGACGGTCGTCCGCGTGCGCGCCACTTCCCGGTAGCGGTTCATCCAATACGAAAGATCCGGGTAGTTCGTGATCGCAAGCTGCGGATTCAGGGGGCCCAGACCATCAACTATGAAATCCGGCTCATACGCCACCAGCCTGCGGCGGTTTTCGGCCGCAAGTTCCGGCGCCGTAGGCGTGCTGTCTGTCAGATGCCGGTCCGCGAGCACCCCCGTCAACGGCTGTGAATCCAGATACGGCGTCGCCGCCGGGATGCGCGAGAAGGCGTAAATCTCCGGCCGGTAACCCCACACCAGCAGCGAGGAAGCATGACGCCCCTCCAGGATCCTCGCGGTCTCCCTGGCATCGTACTCGAGCGCCAGGTCGGCCCATGGTTCGCCCATCGCCAACTGCGCGTAGCGCGGCCCGAACCGTACCAGCGGGATGAGAAGCAGCGCCAGCACCAGCACCCGCCTCCGGTCCAGGATCACCATCCCTCGCGCCGCGATGATCACCATCGGCGTGAGCAGTTGAAAGTAGTAGCGCGGAAAGAACCGCCACCCCGCCGCTACCGCCGCCATCGACACCACCACCCACAACGCCAGCCGCCGCGATTCCCTCATGCCGCGCTCCCGCCACCACAGCATCCCCGCCGCCGCCACCAGCGCGATGTGGAATCCCGCCCAGTTCACCGTGCGCCGCAAGCCTTCGAGCAAAGGATGTGGATAAGGCGAGTTCGCGCTGTAAAGAAAGCCCCAGCGCCAAACCTGCTCCCAGTAGGCGCCCAGCGCCACGTTCCATTCAAGCCATGCCAGCGCTGGAATCTCGACAGCGGCAATGCCAAGCGCAATCCAGTGCGTGTGCCGCCATTGCCAGATAAGGCAGGCAATAGCGACAAACGGAGCCTTCGGATTCACCAGCAGCGCCGCGCCGCAACACATGCCCGCCCGGAACGGTTCCCCGCGCAGGCAGAAAAGGATCGCCAGAAGGTGCGGCGCGATCATCAACAGGTCCGGAGCAACCGCCATCACCGCGGACGGCATCCCGAAAGTGAGGAAGAACGCCAGCAGCCCGGCCGCGTACAAGCCTTCCCTCGACGTCCAGAAACGCCGCGCCAGCAGGTAGGCGCACCAGCAGGTGAACACCACCAGCAGCGTCCCGGCAAGCCGCAGTCTCCACCCCGTGGCCGCGCCGAACAGTTCATAAAATGCGGGGAATAGCGGCGGCTTGTCGAACCAGATGTCGCGGTAGAGCGCCTTGCCACGCATCATCTCGAGCGCCGCGGCTATCGGGTATGCCTCCTCCACCCACAGCACGCCCGAATGGCAAAGCCTGGCGGCGAACACCGAAGCGAAGATGGCGCAGAACGCCGCCGCGGTTTTCATGCTTCCCCGGATCAGTGGATAAAACTCAGCTCAGGCATGGAGAGCACTTCCCGGCGGCTCCCGTCGAGGCCCATCGAATGAAGCGTCTGCATGAGGGGCCGCATCTTCTCGATCACTCGCGCCGCCACCTCCGCCTGCTTCGCCTCGCTCGAGTCCGGCTCCTCTCCGCTCAGCTTCGCCATGATTGCTTCGAACGCGGTCTTCTTCCGCGGATAGACGCGCAGCAGCACATCCTCGCTCTGGCTCACCTTGATGCTCTGCTTCACCAGTTTCAAAGCCACCGGATAGCCGCCGAGTTCATCCACCAGCCCGAGAGCCTTTGCGTCTTCGCCTGTCCAGATGCGGCCCTTGGCGATCTGGAGCACCTTCTCCTTGGGGAGCTTCCTGCCTTCCGCCACCTTGGTGGTGAAATCCTGGTAAACGCGATCGAGCCAGGCCTGGAACCGCGCCCACTCTTCCTTCGAATAGTCATTGGTGGAAGAAAACATCAGCGCATTGTCGCCTTTATGGACCCCGTCCCAGGAAACTCCCACCTTGTCCCATAGGCCGTTGGTGAGCATCTTCCCGCCCAACACACCGATCGAGCCCGTGATGGTGGCAGGCTGGGCGACAATCTTGTCGGCGTCCATGGCGACGAAGTAGCCGCCCGAGCCGGCGACGCTGCTCATCGACACGATCACCGGCTTGCCCGCCTTGCGCGCTTTCACCGTCTCCCGCCAAATGGCGTCGCTCGCTACATACGACCCGCCGGGACTGTCCACGCGGAACAGGATCGCCTTCACGTCCTTGTCCTTGATCGCCTGCCGGAAGGCGGCAGTGAGTGTGTCCGACCCCATCGAAGTGCTTCCCTGGAGCGGATCATAATCGCTCTTGCCCCGCTGCACACCGCCGAGGCCGAAGATCAGCGCCACTACCTGGCCCTTCTGATGCGGACGTCCGGCCCGCTCCAGGTACTTGTCGAGATAAAGGAAGTTCGTATCCTTGCCGGCCTTCTGGCGGAGCTTGTCATAGATCTCGTCCCGATAAGCCATGCCGTCCACCAGCTTCGCGTCGAGCGCCTCCTTGCCGAGGAACGGCCCCCTGTTCACCAGCGCCTTCACCTGATCCGCAGTCATTTTGCGGCCTTCCGCGATGCCCTTCACCAACTGGCCGTAGATGGATTCCAACACCTTTCCGGTCTCCTCGCGGTTGGCGGCCGTCATCTTCTTCTCGGTGTAGAAATCCATCGCGGTCTTATATTCATAGCGGTGATCCATGCGCGGCACCACGCCGATTTTGTCAAGCGTGCCGCGAATGAACATCGTTTCCAGGGCCAATCCAGTCAGCCCGATGTCACCCGAGGGTTGAAGCCAGATCTCGTCAAAGGCCGACGCCAGATAGTAGGCGCCGTTGCCCGGCCCGAACTCGCCGAAGGTCTCGCCGTAGGCAACCGCGAACTTCTTCTTCGCTCGGAAGGCAAACACGGCGTCCCGGATCTCCTGCGTCTGCGCCACGCCGATCCGGCCCGTGCCCATGCGCGCCACCAGGCCTACCACCCGCGAGTCGTCCCGCGCCTTTTCCAAAGCTTCGACAATATCCCGCAGCACCGGAGTCCGCTGCTCCGTCAACCGCGCGAACGGATCATCCGGGGCATCCTCGATGACATTGGTCTCCAGGTTCAGTTCGAGAATCGTCTTCCCACTGATTCTTCCTTTGCCCGGCCGGGCAAGTGTGGCGATGACGAAGATCAGCAGAAAGGCGAACACAGTGACCCCGCCGATCACGGCCAGTAGTTTCGTCACGAAATTACGCATAAATGGCTGACTCCTCCGCACAACCATTGTCTATCATCGGAAGTTGGGACACGTAAGAACTGCCGCGCCGGAGGATGCCGGCAAACGGCTTGACCACTTTCTCAAGGAGCAGTTTCCCGAGCACAGCCGCTCGCTGTTGCAGGAGTGGGTGAAGGCGGGACAGGTGCGCGTGGATGGAGGGAAGGCAAAGCCTTCCATGCTGTTGCGGGGCGGCGAACGGATTGAAGTGGAGGCAGCCGCGCGTCCGCCGTTGCAAGCTCATGCCGAGGACCTGCCCCTTACCGTTCTCTATGAAGACGACGCGGTGGTGGCCATCGACAAGCCCGCCGGCATGGTGGTCCATGCAGGCGCGGGCGTGCGCACGGGCACGCTCGTGAACGCTCTGCTGCACCGCTTTCAGAAGCTCTCGCAGACGGGCGGCGAACTGCGCCCCGGCATTGTGCATCGTCTGGACCGCTACACGAGTGGCGTGCTGCTGGTGGCCCGCACCGATGCCGCGCACCACCACCTGGCGGCGCAGTTTGCCGGACGGAAAGTGGAGAAGACTTACCTCGCGCTGGTGCATGGGGCGATCCGGCAGGATAGCGGCCGTATTGCCAAGCCCATTGCGCGCGATCCCGTGCGGCGCGTGCGGATGACCGCCCGGCTGGGGACGGGACGCGCGGCGTACACCGAGTTCCGCGTGCTGCGCCGCTTCGATCAATTCACGTTCCTCGAGGTGAAGATCGGCACCGGGCGGACGCACCAGATCCGGGTGCACCTGTCTAGCATCGGACATCCTGTCGTGGGCGACACGCTGTACGGAGCGCCTGCCGGGACGCCGGGTATGCCGCCGCTGGGGCGCTATTTCCTGCATGCCTGGCGCATCCGCTTCGAAAGCCCGGCTACGGGAAAGCCGGTCACAATCGAGGCGCAATTGCCGCCGGAGCTTGAGGGTTGGATGGGCAGACTCCTATAATCAGATAGGGGAGCACTGATGAAGTTGCTGGCTGTTTCCATCTTCACCGCGGCTGGACTGGGCGTTTTCGTCTGGGCCCAGGCTCCCGCCAAGCCCGAACTTCCCATCTCGGACCCCCAGAGCCGGATCACGCTCGATGTGACCCGCGTGAATATCCTCTACACGGTTTCGGACAAAAAGGGCCGGTTCGTCACCAATCTGGACAAGGAAGACTTCGAAGTTTTCGAGAACAAGAAGAAACAGAGCATCCTCGAGTTCACCGCGGAAAGCGACCTGCCGCTGCGGTTGGCGCTGCTGATTGACACAAGCAACAGCGTCCGCGACCGCTTCCGCTTCGAACAGGAAGCCGCTATCGAGTTTCTCAATAGCCTGCTTCGTCCGCGCACGGACAAGGCAATGGTGGTGAGTTTCGACACCGCCGCCGAACTGGTTTCCGACCTCACCGACGACCATGAACGCCTGGTGAAGGCGATTCAAGAACTGCGCCCCGGCGGCGGCACCGCCCTCTACGATGCCATCTTTAACTCCTGCAAAGACCAGTTGATGAAGGATCAACCGCGGCACAAGTTCCGCCGGGCGATCGTGATTCTGAGCGACGGCGAGGACAACCAGAGCCGCTACACGCGCGACCAGGCTCTCGAGATGGCGCAGAAGGCCGATGTGGTGATGTACACCGTATCGACGAACATCACGCGCATTCCCACCGACGGCGACAAGGTGCTGAAATACTTTGCCGCGGAAACGGGCGGGCTGGCGCTGTTCCCGTTCAAGGTGGAGGACCTGTCCCAGTCTTTCGAGAACATATCGAATGAGCTGCGGTCGCAGTACAACCTGCTGTACCGGCCGGAACCGGTTCACGCCGACGGGTTGTACCACACGGTTGACATCAAGGTAAAAAACCGCAAGGAATTGGTGGTACGAGCGCGGAAAGGATATTACGCGCCAAGGCTGTAAAAATTTACACTGGTCTGCTATACTGATCCTTTCCCGAGAGGACCACTACCTTGCCTATCACCGACGAAAAAGAACGCGCCCGCGTGCTCAGCACCACCCTGGGCCAGATTGAAAAGCAGTTTGGAAAGGGATCCATCGTCCGGCTTGGCTCGCGCGAAGCCGTGGTGGCTGTCTCCGCCATCTCCACCGGCTCCATCTCCCTCGACTACGCCCTCGGCGTCGGCGGGTTTCCCCGCGGCCGCATCAGCGAGATCTTCGGGCCGGAATCATCGGGCAAGACCACGGTGGCGCTGCAAGTGGTGGCCGAGGCGCAGAAGGCCGGCGGCATGGCGGCGTTCATCGACGTCGAGCATGCGCTCGATCCTATCTACGCCCGCAAACTCGGTGTCGATGTAGACAACCTGCTGGTGTCGCAGCCGGACTATGCCGAGCAGGCGCTCGAGATCACCAACGCTCTCATCGCCTCCGGCTCAATCGATGTGCTGATTGTCGACTCGGTGGCGGCGCTGGTTCCGAAGACCGAACTGGACGGCGAGATGGGCGACAGCTTCATGGGCGTGCAGGCGCGGCTGATGAGCCAGGCGATGCGCAAGCTCACGGGCGTGGTTTCGAAATCGAATACCTGCCTCATCTTCATCAACCAGATCCGCGAGAAGATCGGCGTGATGTTCGGCAATCCGGAAACCACCACCGGCGGCCGGGCGCTGAAGTTCTACTCCTCCGTGCGCACCGACATCCGCCGCATCGCGGCCATCAAGGACGGCGAAACGGTCACGGGCAACCGCACGAAGGTGAAGATTGTGAAGAACAAGCTCGCGCCCCCGTTCCGCGAAGCCGAGTTCGACATCATGTACGGGGAGGGCATTTCGAAAGAAGGCGATCTGCTCGACCTGGCGGTGGCGAACAACATCGTCGAGAAGAGCGGGTCGTGGTACAGCTACAAAGGCGAGCGCATCGGGCAGGGACGGGAGAATGCGCGCACGTTCCTGAAGGATCATGGAGACGTGCGGCAGACATTGGATGTGGAAGTCCGAAAAGCGCTGGGCTTGACGGCGGCGGCTCCCGCGCCGGAACCGGTGGCGGTGGCGGCTCCGGCGGGAAAGTCGCGCTAACCGCGGATTACTGCGCAGGCCCGGTGGGGAACTGCGTCGGCAACTGCGTGGACACGGTGGTAGCTGTTGCGTCGCACATGGGATGGCCGAAGCCGCTCGGGCTGGGGGCGGTGGTATGGCCGGCGAGCGGAGCGGGAATATCGTTAATGATATTGTCCTTCCCCACGCCACTCAAACCCGAAGGAACATTGTCGAAGTTCAGAGCATGGCGGGTTTTCCACGCCACGATGTGGTCAGTGCAGGATGTGTCGCCGCTGACGCCGAGACCACCCACCAGCGTGCCGGCCGAATTGTAGAGCGCCAGCCCGCCGCCGAAGACATTGACGCCGCCGATGTTCTTGCCCACCATCGGATCGTTGGACTGGCCGAAGTTGTTTTCGTTGCCTCCATAGGCCACGCCGGTGTCGACGGGATTGCTGTGCTGGAGACCATAGAGTGTGCCGCCGGGCTGCGTGGCCGCGTAGAGATTGGCCGTTGACAGCGCGAATCCGGGAAGGCTGAAGGCGTTCCCTGTATTCGCTTTCTGAGCGGCAATCACACGGCTGCCGGGCCACTGCGCGCCGCGGTTGGCTCCGGTGAAGGCGACCGCGCAGACGACGCCATCGCGGTTGACGATGACGCCCCACATGTTGTTGTTGAGCCCGCCGTTGACGGAGTTGCTGGCAGCAGGCGCCACGCTCTTGAGCGCAGTTTTCAGGGCGCTGTAGCTGGGCAGGTCCTGGCAGGCATTGCCGCGTCTTCCTTTGTCGTTGTCGTTGTCGTCATCGGCCATGGCAAAGCCGGCGGTGAATACGATGGCGGCAGCCATGGTGAGAAGCTGTTTTGCATTCATAGAATCCTCCAATCAGGCGGGGTTGTAGGGACCCGTTTCAGATAGGAGGAGTATAGCTCGGTTGAAACCGGTGTGCTGAGAGGCCCGTTCACCGCCCTATCTCTATCGGTAGTAAACTAACTGAAAAGCTCCATGCTGGTTCTCTGGGTATTTCTTGCGTTATCCGGCTATTGTGCCGCCGCTGTGAACAAGCCGGACCCGCGTCCGGACCCGAAGGTGCTTTCCGTGCATCCGTTCACGGTGCAGCGAGGGACTGCGCTCACGGTGACGGTGCGTGGCAGCGGTTTGCAGGGAGCAAACGGGGTGTTTGCGGGCGCTGCTCCTTTCCGCATCGTGGCCGAGGGAGTGGAGCCGGAGCCGAAGGGGGAAGGGAACCGGAAAGTTCCGATCGACCTCGTTCGGATGCGGGTGGAAGTGGCGGCGGATGCCAAACCCGGCCGTTATCCGTTCCGCCTCATTACATCGCACGGCGTCTCGAACGCGATTCCGTTGTTTGTGAGCGAACTGCCGGTAACGGCCGAGCCGGAGGGTTCGCACGATTCTCCCGATACGGCAGTTGCCGTTCCCTCGGGTCCCGCCCTCTTTGCAGGGCGGTTGGGACATCGCGGCGAGGCGGACTTTTACCGGTTCAGAGCAAAGGCCGGGGAGACGTGGACGCTTCAGGTTATCTCCGGGCTGCCGCAGATTGCCGCCGGAGGCTCGGCGGCGACGGTTCCGAACTTCGACCCCTCCCTCACCATCTATGAGGCCGGAACAAGCTGGTTCGACTCCTCACGCCTGAAGCGGGTTGCATACAACGACGAGCCAACGTGGGTCGCCGGCAAGGGCACCGATGCCTATCTGGTACACCGCTTCGAGCAGGCAGGGGATTATCTGCTGTGCGTGGAGGCGTTCGCCGGGCAGGGCGGCCCTGACTACAGCTATCAGCTCAAGGTTGTTCCAGGGGAGAAACCGGAAGATCTGCCGCCTGCTTCCCGCGGTACGGACGACCGGGCATTTACACGCGTGCTGGGCGTGGACCGCTTGAATGAGCTTGCGGCGCGCGGCGGGGATGCCGCGAAGCATTCTTCGGTGGAGACATATCGCGCCGCCGCTGAGCCGGCGGGTGCCGCGCCTTTGTTCAAGCTGCCGGGGACCATCGAGGGCACGATCGAGCGGCCTGGGGAGATTCAGAGAGCACGCTTCCAACTGGACGGCCCGCGCGACATCGCGATTGAAGTGGAGACGCCCGCCGCCGCCCCTCCTTACTTCAACCCGGTGGTGCGGATGTTGAATGCGGCAGGCGAGGAAGTGGCGACGAACGTGTTTGCGGGGAAGGGCGCCTGCAGCGGCGCGCTGACGAAATCGCTGCAGGCCAAGGCGATTGTTCCAATCCGCGAGGCCGGGACCTATACGATGGAGGTTCGCGACGTGACCGCCGATTTCGGCGGCGCGGACTTCCGCTACCGGGTGCAGGTGCGGCCGCAGATTCCCCACCTCGGCAAGATCCTCATGGATGCCGACCATGTCAATCTGGCGCAGGGAGAGGCAACGTCCATCCGCGTGGTTTTTGATCGCGAGGAGGGTTACCAGGGCGGAATCGCCGTCGCGGCGGAAGCGCTTCCGGCGGGGGTGCAGGCGCTGGTGGGCGCGGATTTCGAGGCGGAGAAAGATCCGCCTACATTTACCGGCAAGAGGGAGCGCTACGAGCCGCGAACCGAGCGCACGGTGGTGGTGCTGTCCGCCGCGAAGGATGCCGCTCCCACGCCGCAACCGCAAGTGATCCGCCTTGTCGCGCGTCCGGTCTCCGGGGGCAAACTCGGACCGGTTCTGGCAACCAAATCCATACCGTTGATGGTGATTTCGGGACAGTGAAACTCTTACTTACACTCCTCATTCTTCCTTTCGCCGGCACGGCGGGGGAGCGGTTTGTGTCGTTGAAGACGGTGCCCGCGGAGGCTGTTCTGAGCGGGCCTCGCGCGACGCAGCAGTTTTTGGCGATTGCCACCGATGCCGCGGGCGCGGAGCGGGACGTGACGGGGGAGGCGCAGTGGGCGCTTTCGAACTCGACGCTGGCGTCTCTGGACGGCGCCCGGCTCAAAGCGGCCGCGGATGGCCGCCTCACAGTGACAGCAACGTATTCGGGCCTGAAGGGGCAATCGAACGTGCGCATGGAAGGCGCCGCGGTTCCGCGCCCGGTGAGTTTCACCCGCGAGATCACGGCCATCTTCACCAAGCGCGGCTGCAACAGCACCGCCTGCCACGGAGGGGTGAAGGGCAGGGGCGGATTCAAGCTGTCGAACAATGCGCTCTATCCGAAGGATGACTACGATTGGATCGTCAAGGGCGGCGGCTACCAGGTGCTCACCAACGAGGTGAAGGGGGAACGGATCCCGCGCATTGACCTGAAGCATCCGGAGAACAGCCTGCTGATGCGTAAGCCGGCGATGCAGACGCCGCACGGGGGCGGTAAGCGGCTGGAGGTGGATTCCGAGGATTACCGGACGATGCTCGAATGGATCCGCGCCGGGGCTCGATACGGAAACGGTCAGGGAACTGAGCCGCGGCTGGTGAGGCTGGAGGTGTATCCCGCGATGGCCGTGATGCCGGATGCAGGGCGGCGCGGGCTATTGGTGACGGCGCACTTCAGCGATGGCCATACCGAGGATTTCACGCGCCAGGTTCTGTACACGTCGAATGACAGCGATGTAGCCACCGTCAACGCGGACGGGATTGTGACGGCGAAGCGCAAGGGGGAAACGGCGATCCTGATCCGGGCCGCGGGGCACGTGACAAGCGTGGGTGTGGGCGTCATCGGCCCTGCGATTGCGAATTATCCCGCCGCGCCTCGCTCGAACTTCATTGACGACTATGTCTTCGCGAAGCTGAAGAAGTTCCAGATTGTCCCCTCGGGGCTTTCCTCGGATTCGGAATTTCTGCGCCGCGTGTGTCTCGACCTGGCGGGCGCACTGCCGCCGCCGAAACGCGTGCGGCAGTTCCTGGCGAGCAAAGACCCGAATAAGAGAGAGAAGGTGGTGGACGCGCTCATCGCCTCGCCGGAATTCGTTGACTATTGGACGTTCCGTTTTGCCGATATTTTCCGTGTGTCCATCTTCTCAAACGGCCTGTCGTCGAAATTTAGCGAGGGCTATTGGGAGTGGATCCGGAACAACGTCGAGACGAACCGCCCCTACGACGAGGTGGCGCGCGAGCGCATCTCGGCGGAAGGCTACAGCCCGGCCTCGCGGCACTTCCTTCCTTACAACCAGATTGGGCCTCCCGGAGAGGTGATGGCCGAAGAGGTGCGGGTGTTCTTCGGCCGGCGCCTGGATTGCGCGCAGTGCCACAACCACCCGTATGAGAACTGGAGCCAGGATCAGTTCTGGGGAATGGCGGCGTTCTTTTCGCGGCTGTTCAAGATGGGGCCGGTGGTGTTTGATCATCCCACGAACATGGACCTCAGCTCGAAGGACGTGGACGGGAAGATAGAACTGCTGCATCCGAGAACGAAGGCGGTAGTGACGCCCGCGCTGCTTGATCATTCACCGCTCGAACTGGCTCCGGACGGGAACCCGCGGAAGGCGCTGGCGGCCTGGATGACGGGGCAGCCGTATTTCGCCGAAGCCGCGGTGAACCGCATCTGGGGTCTATTTTTTGCGCGCGGCATCGTGGAGCCCGTGGATGACTTCCGCTCGACTAATCCTCCGACGCATCCGGATCTGCTGGCGGCGCTGGCGAAGGATTTCCGCGACCATCATTACGACCTCCGCCATCTGATGAAGACCATCGTGCTGTCGCGCACGTATCAGCTCTCCTATGTTCCGAATGCGACCAATCGCGAAGACGTGGTCAATTACTCGAGGTCGCTGCCGCGCGCGTTGGACGCCGAAGTGTTGCTCGACGCAGTGGCCGATGTGACGGGAGTGCCGGAGACGTTCTCGACCGCGGTGACGGAGGGATCGTCGGTGGGCCAGGCTCCCGCGGGCACGCGCGCCATTCAGTTGCGGGATCCCGATACGTTTTTCTCGAGGTTCCTGGAGATCTACGGGCGATCGAACCGCGGGGCGATTCCGGAGCGCAACGGGAAGCCGAACTTGAGCCAGGCGCTGCACATGCTGGCCGGCGACACCTACACCGACCGCCTGGGGGCGAAGAACGGACGCCTGGGGCGTCTGCTTGCCTCGGGGGCTTCGGACACGGAGATCATTGACGAGTTTTACCTCGCGGCGCTGGCGCGATTGCCGGCGCCCGAGGAGAGAAGCGAGATTCTGAATATCCTTTCGCGCCGCGGCGGCCGTGAAGCCGGGTTGCGCGAGTTTGTCTGGGCGTTGCTCAGTTCGCGTGAATTCGCGGAGAATCATTAAAGGAGGAGCTATGGGGCCACATCCAACTTCCCGCCGGGACTTTCTGAGCGCCGGGTCGGCCAGTTTTCTGGGATTGACACTCAGCGGCTATCTGCGCGCCGCCAATAGCAAGGTTGCGGAGAAGGGCAAGGCAAATTCCGTGATCCTGTTCTGGCTCGAGGGCGGGCCGAGCCACATTGACACGTGGGACCCGAAGGCGAATAGCAACTTCAAGCCGATCTCGACGAATGTGGCCGGGATACGGATCTCCGAACTGCTGCCGAAGATGGCGAAGCGCATGGACAAGTTTGCGCTGGTGCGCTCGATGCACACGCGAGGGACGGACCATCCGCAGGCCACGCATTACGCCATCACCGGTCATGAGATCAATCCGGCGATGCAGTTTCCAAGTTTCGGGTCGATCATCACGAAGGAGATGGGTCCGCGGAACGCCGTGCCACCGCATGTGCTGGCGCCGAAGTGGGACCGCAGCCGGCAGTACGAAGACTACTTCCGCGCGGCCTTTCTGGGCGGGGAGTATGATCCGATGTGCATCCCGGACCCGAGCAGACCCGGGTTCGCGGTGACGGATCTGAGCCTGCCGAAATCCGTGTCGAAGATGGCCGTGGAAAGCCGGTCGGCGTTTCTCAACGTGGTGGACAAGCACTACCGGGCATTGAATGAAACAGCCGAGCACACCAATATGGATGCCTACTCCGCGCAGGCGTGGAAGATGATTCTGACGCCCGCCGTGCGGGACGCTTTCGATCTTTCCAAGGAATCGGAAAAGATGAAGGAGCGCTACGGGAAGGATTCCGTGGGGCAATCGTGTCTGCTGGCGCGCCGGCTGGTGGAAGCGGGGAGCCGTTTCGTCACCGCAGCCGGGTATCACGGCAATTCCTGGGACACGCACAGCGACAACGACAAGGGGCACAGGGACCGGTTGGCTCCTCCTCTGGACCGCACGCTGACGGCGCTTGTGGAGGACCTGGACGAACGGGGTCTGCTCGAGACGACGGTGGTGGTGGCGATGGGCGAGTTCGGGCGCACGCCTACGATCAACCCGAATCTGGGGCGGGATCACTGGCCGAACTGCTGGTCGCTCGCGCTGGCGGGCGGTGGCATCAAAGCAGGCCGAGTGGTTGGCGCGAGTGATGACCACGGCTACAACGTGGCCGAGCGGGTGGTTTCCATGGGTGACCTCTACGCCACCGTGTACAAGGCGCTGGGAGTGGATTGGACGAAGGAGATCATGAGCCCCATCGGGCGGCCCATCAAGATCGCGAATTCGCTGGGGGATACCACCGGGGAGCCCGTGAAGGAGCTGCTCGCTTAGGGGTGGAAGTTGCGGCGCTGCGTCTTAGTGAGCCATCACCAGATTGATGAGATTGCGAGCGGCTTTCCTCGGCGTGTATCACATGACGCCGAAGCTCGAGATTGAGGCGATCGCGAAGGTGCAGACGCGCCCCAACGGGATCGCGCTATCGCCGGACGGCGGGATTCTCTACGTGGCGAACAGCGGCGAGAAGAACATCCGCGCGTATGAAGTGGACAAGAAGGGACACGCGTCGAACGAGCGGATTGTGGGGACGGGTTTGGAAGGCGCCGATGGGATGAAGGTGGACGTGAAGGGGAACCTGTAGGTCGCTTCCCGAGGCGTGGCGGTGTACTCGCCAAGGGGGGAAGCTTCCGGGCAAGATCCAGCCTGCGAAGAATCCGAGGAACCTGGCGTTTGGAGACGCGGATTTCCGGACGCTGTACATGATCGGGCCGGTGTTGTGCAAGGTGCGGCTGGATGTGGCGGGGGCTGTGCGGTACTGATTGCGGAGCCGGACGGCCGTAGGAGGGGAACTCCAACCGTTCCCCTGACTTTAATTAACTTTCTTAAATTTTTGAGAGAAAAGGATATTTACAGCTACAGGGCAGGGGACTGCTCTTCCCAGATCTCCCTCGGGATGCTATGCTTCCAGTGCAAGAGCATTAAATGTCCTCCAAAACCATGACCACCACTGTCACCGCCACACCGGACTTGGTGTTGTCCTCAAAGGTTCGCCGCCAGGCTGGCTTTAAGACCGGCGATCAGCTGGAAGTGAAGGCCAGCGGTGGAGTTGTTACCATCATCGCCAAGCTGCCAAAAGCTGACGACGAGTACACCCCTGAGCAGCGTCGAGTCATCGATGCTCAGCTCAATGAAGCCGAGAAAGGTCCTTTCCACGGTCCCTTCAATTCCGCCGATGAGATGATCGCTCATATGAAAGGCGAGCTGAAGAAGCGCGCGACCGTTAAAAATAAGCGCCCTCGGCCGCGATGAAGGTCGAGTACAGCACAGCTGTAACCGAGGCCTTGGAGAACGCTCCCGATGCCGTAAAGAAGGCCTTCTTCAAACAGGTTAAGTTGCTGGAGCAGAACCTGCGGCATCCTTCACTGCGCGCCAAAAAGTACGACGAGACGACGGACCGTTGGCAGGCGCGCGTTAAACCAGAACTGGCGTTTTTACTTCAAGATCGAAGGCGACACTTACCGCATCCTCAAGCTTATTCCCCACCGAAGAAATAGTGCCGGGCGGCAATGGCTACAAAAGCCTGTCCCTATAGAAGAGTCAAGTGTTGCACCTTTGCCCGGCGCGGCCACAAAGGCCAAACACCCATGCCCATCCGCACCCGAAACCGTTCCCCTGACTTTAACTTTCATTACATTTTTGAGAGAAAGGGATATTTACAGCTATTATTCTGTTGACCCTGTGACGCTCCTGGAATACAATGCCGCGTGGGAGTGTGGCCAATGAAAAGCCAGGGGAAGTTGTTCTGTCTGATGATTCTGATAGGGCTGGCGGGCGCCAGCCTGTTAAGCGGGCAGGCTCGCGACACCGCGTCCCTGTTCGGGACTGTGACTGACATCCAGGCGGCCGTCGTGCCGGGCGCGCAGGTCACCGTGACCAACGTCGCCACGGGGTTGGTGCGCAACGCCGCCGCCGACAATAACGGCAGATTTCTGTTTCCGCTGCTGCCGGTGGGCACCTACAGCCTCACGGTGGAGCAACCCGGGTTCCGCAAGTACGAACGCCTGGGCATCCTCATACAGGCGAATGAGAACATCCGCGTGGATGCCGTCCTGGAAGTGGGCAACGTCCAGGAGAAGGTGACGGTGGAGGCCATGGCGCTGACGGTGGATACGCGCTCGGCGACCCTGAACACCACGGTGGACTCGAAGCGCGTAGTGGATCTGCCGCTGAACGGCCGCAACCCGGCGGACCTGGTGCTGCTGGCTCCCGGCGTGACGTCGTCGGCGGGCAACAACACCGGCAACACGAGCGACTCCTGGCGGCCCCATGGCCAGAAACAAGTCGCCGTCAACGGTTCCCGCAACAACAACCTGCGGTACACTCTCGATGGCGGGACCAACATGGATGACCTGGAGAACGAGAACATGGAATTCCCGTTTCCCGACGCCGTCCAGGAGTTCAGCGCCCAGACGAGTAACATGGGCGTGGAACAAGGAGGCCAGTCGGGCGGCGCCCTGAACGTGGTGACCAAGTCGGGGACGAACGAACTGCACGGCGATGGTTTTTGGTTCGTCCGCAACACGGCGCTGAACGCCACCAACTTCTTCTCGCGCCAGCAGGATAAGTTGAAACGGAACCAATTCGGCTTCACCTTGGGCGGTCCGTTTGTCAAGAACAAGCTCTTCGGGTTCGTGGGTTACCAGAAACTGATGATCCGGCAGGCGTCAGGCAACAACCGCAACCTGACCCTGACGGCAGCGGAGAGGCAGGGCAACTTTTCGAGCAACTCCATCCGGTTGTTCGACCCGCTGAGCCTTGGGCAACGGTTCCCGAACAACACTATTCCCGCGAGCCGGTTTTCCAAGGCAGCGGTGAAGTTGCTGACGTATTCGCCAATGCCTGAGCCCGACGGCTTCGTCTACTACACGATCGCCCAACCGGATAACGGGTTACAGGGCATCGGCAAACTCGATTACGTGATGGGCGCCAAGCACAGCTTTGTCTTTCGGATCTTCGAGAGCGACAGTAACCAACCCTTCCACTCGCCGCCGGACAATATCCAGGCGGCGCGGTATTCCGGCTTCCAGGACGGGCGCAGCGCGACCTTGGGCCACACTTATGTCATGAACGCCAGCACGGTGGTGCACACGCAGTTAACGGGCGCTCACCAACTGGCCAATATTGCCACCGATTTTCCCATCACCACTGCCGGTCTGGGGGTCAATCTGACACCCATGGGCAACCATATCGACATCACGATGACGCAAAGCGGCGTAGCGTTCAACCAACCCCTGCACAGTATCAGATTCGGCAGGGGCAGCATCGAGCTGCAGCAGGACTGGAACAAGTCCAAAGGCAGCCACAACCTGGTGTGGGGCATGAGCCTGGTCCGCAAGCGCTTCAACAACCACACCCTATTCCACAGTTCGGGGCAATTTCAGTTTGACGGTCACGTCACCGGATACGGCGACCTCAGCGGCTTCGACCGGGCCGACTTCCTGCTGGGCGGCTTCTCCTATTTCACGCAGAACAGCGGCGAGTTTGAGGAGCGTCGCGGCACCCAGACCGGGTGGTTTTTCGGCGATACCTGGAAAGTACGCCAAGGTTTGACCCTGAACTTTGGAATCCGCTTCGAGCCTTACGGACTGTTCGCCGATCTAATGGACCGCAATCAGACCTTCGACCTGGCGGCCAACCGGGCCGGCATCCGGTCGAAGGTCTTCAAGAACGCGCTGCCCGGCCTGTTCTACCACGGCGACGCCAAGCCGCAGGGCTACGGCGGCGGCGACACGTTCGGCAAGACGGTGACGGACCCGGACTACTGGAACAACTGGGCTCCGCGGTTCGGGTTTGCCTGGGATCCGTTCAAGAACGGCAAGACCAGCGTGCGCGGCGGGTACGCGATCTTCTATGACACGCCGCCGATCAACTCCCAGAACGACGCCAACAACGTAACGCCCTTCAGCTACAGCGTGGAGTATACCGACGGGCTGTTCGACAATCCATTTCTGGGGCGCGAATCCCAGAACATCTTTCCCGTTCCGGCGAATAACCACGATGTGCCGTTTCCGACGCCGCTGTTCACCATGGTGCTGGACAAGAAGTTCGTCACCTCCTATGCACAGAACTGGAGCCTGACGGTGGAGCGCGAGGTGCTGCCCAATACGCTTTTCCGGATTGGGTACGTGGGGACGAAGGGCACACATCTGTACGCCATGTGGGACCAGAACGCCCCGATCTTCAACCCGAAGCTCACCTTGTCACAGAATCGGGCGACGGTGGACGAGCGCCGGCCGATCAATGACTTCCAGACCATTAACAGGTGGATGCACGGTCTGAACTCCGGCTACAACGCCCTGCAGGTATCGGCGGATAAGCGCTACAGCCGAGGATTCACTGTGAGCGCCATCTACACCTGGTCGCACAACTTGGATTACGTTTCGCGGCAATCGTGGGGGGGCGCTTTCGGCATCAACAATCCGTGGAATTTCTTCTTCTCGCGCGGTAATTCGGACTACACCCGGCAGCACCGGTTCGTCACCAGTTTCGTGTGGGACCTGCCGGGATTGCGGAAAGGATCCGTGGCGGATGCGATTCTGGGCAGTTGGCGGTTGGGTGGAATTCTGACGCTGCAATCGGGCCGGCCGTTCAGTGTAGGCGCAACCAATAACCCCATGGCGGGGGCGGGTTCGGCGCGGGCGGACCTGGTGGGGGCGGGCTATCCGGTGCTCGATCCGGGCCGATCGAAGGGTGAGGTGTTAGCGGCCTACTTCGACAAGTCGCGGTTTGTGAATCCCGCTCCTGGCACCTATGGCACGCTGGGGCGGAACACACTCTTCGGCCCCGGATTCGCTAATACGGATGTGTCGCTGATCAAAGGCTGGCGGCTACCTGCCTTGCGCGAGGCCGGGCGGGTGGAATATCGCTTCGAGGCCTTCAATTTGTTTAACGCGACCCACCTGGGCATTCCGGTAACTGGAATGACGAACCCCAACTTCGGGAAGATTCTGGGGACCGACGGTGAACCGCGAATCCTACAGATGGCGCTGAAATTGTTCTGGTGAGGTAGCGGGTTTGCGCTCAGCTTAAATCCGACAAGTACTCGATCGTGCCGTCGCTATCGCCGATGCGGTCCACGGGGACGCCGATGCGGTCGAGGAGGGCGACGAAGAGGTTCGCCATGGGGGTTTCGGCGCGGTACTTGATGTGGCGGCCGGGCTTCAGGGCTCCATTGCCTCCGCCTACGAGGAGGAGGGGGAGGTCGTTGTGGGTGTGGCGGTTGCCGTCGGCGAGGCCGCTGCCGTAGAGGATCATCGAGCTGTCGAGCAGGGAGCCTTCTCCATCGGGCGTGTTTTTCAGCTTGTCGATCCACAGGGCGAACTGTTCGACGTGGAAGCGGTTAATCTGGCGCACCTTCTCGATCATCTCGGGGTTGTTGCGGTGATGGGTGAGGGGGTGGTGGGCGTCGGAGATGCCAATTTCGCGGTAGGCGCGGGTGCTTCCTTCGCGGCCCATCATGTGGGTGATGATGCGGGTGGCGTCCATCTGGAAGGCCACGGTCATGAGGTCGAACATGAGCTTGGAATGCTCGCGATAGTCGAGGGGTGCGCCTCCGGGCTTGGGGAACGGCGGCGGCATTCTGCGGGAATCCTTTTCGTTGGCCTCGATTCGCTTTTCGATCTCGCGCACTGAATAGAGGTACTCATCGAGCTTTCGCTTGTCGGTGGCTCCGAGGGAGGTCTGGAGCGATTGGGTCTGGTCCACGACGGAATCGAGGATGCTCTTTTGCATCTCCTGGCGGATGGCGCGTGACTTTGCGTCTTCGTCATCGTCGCCTGTACCGAAGAGGCGTTCGAAGACGACGCGCGGATTGATTTCGGGCGGGAGCGGGGAATTCTCCGTGCGCCAGGCGAGGTTGTTCGAGTAGGCGCAGCTATAGCCGGAATCGCAGTTTCCGACGAGGCGGCCGTCCTCGAGGCCGAGTTCCATGGAAGCGAACTTCGTGGCCGAGCCGATTTTCGTTGCGGCCACCTGGTCGACGGAAACGCCGATGCTGATGTCGGCCCCGGCGGTCTTTCGGGGGTGCATGCCGGTGAGGAAGCTCGAGGCCGCGCGGGCGTGGTCCCCGGGGCCGTCGCCGAGGGCGCGGCCGCCGTTTTGCGTAAGACCGGTCAGCACGAGGGAATGGCCGCGGTGGGCTTCCATGGGCTCCATCACGCTCTTCATGGAGAAGGTGGAGCCTTCCTCGATGGGGATCCATTCGGGCATGATGATGCCGTTGGGGACGTAGACAAACGCCATGCGCGTGGGAGACTTGGCGGCGGCTCGCGCCGGAGCCGCGAAGGCGGGAGTCATCGAGTCGAGCAGGGGCAGCCCGATAGCCACTCCCAGACCACGCAAGAACATTCTTCGATCGAGATGTTTGCCGGTAATCATTTCAGCCACCCTCTACAATGCGTACACAGCTTATCATGATTTTCCCGCCGCTTCGCCGCGCCTCAACTGGAACGGCGGACTCTTGACGATCTCCAGAACGAGCCGCGAGAAGCGGTAGTTATCCGCAGCCAGACGGCTGACGATCTGGCGCACAAAGGTGCGATCATTCTTTTCGAGCCCGCGGCCGAGCGCGTAGGTGAGCATCTTTTCGGCGAGGCAGCGGGCGAAATCATCCTTGTTGGTGAGCAGAATCTTCTTGAATTCGGCGGGCGTGGAGAAGGTCTTGCCGCCTGGGAGGGCTCCGCTCGCGTCGATGGGGAAGTTGCCGTCCTTGTCGCGCCAGGCGCCGATGGCGTCATAGTTTTCCAGGCCAAAGCCGAGGGCGTCCATTTTCAGGTGGCAGGCGGCGCACATTGGATTGGCGCGATGCTTTTCCATCTGCTGGCGGAGGGTTCCGGTGATGCCCACGCCTGAATCCTCGAGGTTCGGCACGTTGGGCGGCGGTGGCGGCGGGGGAGCGTTGAGGAAGTTTTCGAGCAAATACTTGCCGCGGATCACGGGCGAAGTGCGCGTGGGATAGCTGGAAACGGTGAGGACGCTGGCCATGGTGATGAGGCCGCCGCGCTGGGGGTTATGCAGTTCCACGCGGCGGAACTCGTTGCCGGTGACGCCGGGAATTCCGTAGTGCTTCGCGAGCCTCTCATTGAGGAAGGTGTAGTCCGAGTCGATGAAGTCGAGAATACTGCGATCCTGCTTTACCACGGATTCAAAGAAGAGCTGTGTCTCCTTTTTCATGGCAGCCCGCAGTTGGTTGTCGAAGGCGGGGAATTTCTCGGGGGCGGGCTTCACTTCATTGAGGTTGCGCAGCTCCAGCCACTGGCCTACGAAGTTGTCGACGAAGGCTGAAAACTTGCCGTCGGCCAGCATGCGGCGAACCTGCTGCTCGAGGATGGCGGGCTTGTGCAAGCCGCCTTTCGAAGCGGCCTGAAAGAGTTGCTCATCGGGCATGCTGCTCCAGAGGAAGTAGGAAAGGCGCGTGGCGAGTTCGAAGTCGTTGAGGGGGTGGGCAAGCGGGTCATTCGGGCTGGGATCGCGCTCGATGCGGAAGAGAAACTGCGGGGATATGAGAATCGCTTCGAGGGAGTAGCGCAGCGCGGCTTCCGGCACTTCTCCCTTGGCGCGCGCGAGTTTGGCGTACTGCAGGAATCTTTCGGTTTCCGACGGGGTGACGGGGCGGCGAAAAGCGCGACGGGCGAAATTCCCGACAATGCGCTGCAAGCAGGCGTCGTCGTATTTGCCCGGATACTCGCCGCAGATGAGGATGGTCTTGTAGCTGGGCGGGGGAGTGAACGGGGCTTGATTGTAGGGGCCGCGCACTTCCAGATACTCGACCAGCGGTCCTTTCCCGTCTGTGTACGGTTTGCCCGCGGCGTCTACAATGACGGCGCTCAGCTTATGGGCGCCCGCTTTGGGCCGGATGGTGAAATCGTGCAGGCGCGGCTTGTCTTCCGGCGTGAAGACCAGAGAGAATTGCGGGGTTTCCTCATCCACCTGAGTCTTCAGTTGCAGGGCTTCCTCTTCCTTGGAGCGGCGGCCGGCGATCGCAACACGGATTTCGTAGTCGCCCTCCGCGGGGAAGGAATGAGACAGCGCGATGGAGCCGGCGGGGCCATCGTGCTTGACGCGATCGGAGCGGTAGCGGTCAGAGGTTAGCTGATATTGCTTGGGCAGCGCCAGCGCCGCTTTCGCAATGCGATCCGCGGCCACTATGTACTGTTCCATCAGGGCGGGCGAAACGGAGAGCACGTCGCCGATGTTGTCGAAGCCGTACCCGGAATCGTCCACGGGGAACCGGTCGGCCGGATGAAGGTCGAGCCCCACGAGGTCGCGGATGGTGTTGTTGTATTCGGCGCGGTTCAGGCGGCGGGCCGTTACGCGGCCGGGGTCGTGACGGCCGGCTTTGTCGTAGCGGTCGTATTCGGCCTTCAGCCAGCCGGTCAAGGCGGCGGTCTCCGCGGGGGAGGGACGCGGCATGCCTTTGGGCGGCATCTCGCCGTTGCGCAGCTTCAGGACCACCTTGTCCCACACTTCCTGGTCGGCAAGCACAAGGTCCGGGTTCTGGAATTTTTCGAGATTGAGGCCGCCGGCCTTTGCCTTTGCGCTGTGGCACATGGTGCAGTGTTGCTTGAGGAAAGGCTGGACGTTCTTGCGGAAGCCGGCATCGTCCGCCGCGGGAAGGGCTGTTCTGAAGAGAAAAACAGCGGCGGCGACATGTGTGAGTTTCATCTTAGCCCGATGCTTTCAGAATATCAGAGCATTCCCTTGCGCAGGCAGTCCGGGGGCGAGTAGAGTTGTACCCAATGCGCGCACGCGTTTTTTATGGCTGGTGGATTATGATTCTGGCGATTTCGATACGGCTTCAGAACCGTAAGTTCACGATGATATCGGAGTGCGCCGGGGCGTGGATGCCGATGTGCACGGTGCGGTCCGCGGCATCGTAGCGCCAATTTCCGGGGCGGACCGGACCGGCTGTCTGTGTTTCCGCAAAGGGGCCGCTTTCCACCTGCTCGACGGATTTCGGTTTGTCCATGTGATGCAGGACCCACTCGTAATTGCGATTGATTTTTGATTCCATCTCGACGCGGTAGATGCCGGCGGCGGGGCCGGCGTGGGCCTGGGAGTAATCGACGGCTCGCGGTTCGTAGAGAAAGAATTCTCCTCCGCTCTTCGGATAGTAGTGCAACTGCAACGGATCAGATTCGGAGACGCCGCCGAGCGGGAGAATGGATCCGTTCTTGACGAAAAGGATGACGCCGCCGGGGGGCGCGTCCACGGTGACGAAGCGACGGCCCATCTCCTCTTTTCCGGTGTTCCAATTGGTCCAGATGCCGAGAGGCAGGTAGACGCGCTTCCGCGGGGATCCGTCGCAGACGGGGACAACGAGCAGTTCGTCGCCAAGGAGAAAGGAATCGACTTGATCCCGTGCCTCGAGATCCCGAGGGTACTGGTGAAACATGGGATGAATGATGGGATATCCGCGCACGCGCGCTTCGTCGGCATAGGCGAGCAGGAAGTAATTGAGGCGCTTGCGGAAGGCTTTGACCTCCGCCACCACGGCCGCCTTCTCGCCTTCGAAGGCAAGCGGTTGGGAGTCCTGGAATATGGGGGCGAGGACTCCGAGATGGGCGGCACGGCGGAAGACATCGATTTCCGCACCCTTGTAGCGCGCGAGGTCGAACGCGGGCAGCAGGATTCCGGAGAGGCTCGCGTGAACCAGAGCGCGCGCGTCGCTGCAAAGCAGATCCTGTCCGGCAAGGCCGAAAGCAGGCAATCGGGACGCTCCCCGGGGCAGGCGTGGGCCGAGAATCATTTCGAGGTCGCGCGGCGCGGGATCAGGGATTGCGCCTTCCACTTTGAGGCGCTCTTCCCATATCTCCTTGAGTGAAGGCCCGAAGGCAAAGTAGTATTCCAGCCGTTCCAGGCCGCTGCCCACAATCCGCACGGCGCCGGCTTTCGATTTTGCCATATCGAATTCGAATGGCGCGGGAGTTCCCATCCACAGGGCGTAGCCCCGGTCGCTGACGAAGAAGGGCGTTTCGGTCTTCAAGGCCAGGCCGCGGGCGTCGGCAACGGGTTGCGGCCTCGCTCCCAGGCCGAAGAACTTTTCGCCGGGCCGAGCCGTCACTTCGAGGAGCGACTTGCCCTGTTGCACCTTTGCCGCCGTTTCGGAATAGAGGCCGATGCTCGAGGGTAGCCGTACCGCCACGAGGCCGTCGCGGCGGGTGACGTGGAGGATCAGGTCATCGGTGTCGAACTGCACGCCGGCAGGGGTTGCCGATGCATCCACTCGAAGCATGCTATCGGCTATCGGCTGCCGGGCAGGACCGGCAAGTCCGCGCCGGACGCGGAAGGTGGATGGAGTGATGAACTCCACCTCCATCGTTGCCCCTTGATCCAACTTCAAGTGAAAGGTGTTCTGCTTCCGTTCCCAGAAGTCGGAGTGCCGCGCCTGGAGGCTCAACGCCGTCGTCAATGCCAGCCAAAGAGGGGGAATCACAGCTCTAATAACGCTTCCTGGATTTCGCCGGTTACCATGGCCTCTTTCTCACCGACATAGACGTTCACTTCGGAGCGGATGCCGAAGTGTTCCAGGTAGACTCCAGGCTCGATGGAGAAGCAGGTGTGGGGAATCACCTGCCGCGTGTCGTGGCTTTCGAGGTTGTCCATGTTGGCTCCGGTGCCATGGACTTCGGCTCCGATGGAATGTCCGGTGCGGTGGATGAAGGAATCGCCGTAGCCCTGGTTCGTGATGAAGCCGCGGGCGGTGTCGTCCACTTCATAGCCGCGCAGCGTCCGGCCCGCGGCGATGCCGTCTTTGATGAATCTGACCGCTGCGTCGCGGGCGCCTTTCACCACGGCGAAGACTTTCTGAACCTGGGCAGGGATATCGCGGCCGCAATAACCGGTCCAGGTGATGTCGTAGTAGACGGAATCCGGTTGGGTGAGCTTGGCCCAGAGATCAATCAGCACGACGTCTCCGGAGCGGATGGTGGTGGTGCGGGTGGGCTCGGGCTCATAGTGAGGGTTGGAGGCATTGGCATTCACCGCCACAATCGGGCCGTGATCGGTGAACAGTCCGTTGGAGGCGAAGAAGTCACGGAGGAAGCAGGCGACCTGGTATTCGTCGATGGACGTGCCGTTGCGGACGGCTTCGGAGATATTCCGGAAGGCGGCCCGGCGGGCGGCGTCGACCCGCCTGCCGGCTTCGACGTGCATATCGAACTGGGCTTCGCTCCAGCGAGCCTCGAAATACTGCACGAGGTCGGCGGAACTCACCACTTCGACATCGAAGCCGCGCACGAGGTCGATCATTCCGCCGTCAACGAGGGAGACATAGGGGATGGCGCATTGAGGGGACCATTGCATGGCCACTTCCCGCGCCGCGCCGAGCATCTGGCGCAGACCGTCGCACATGGTTTGCCAGCTTGAATAGACCAGGCGCCGGCCGGGGAGATCATCGAGCATGTTCGGCTCGACGCGATGCACCAAGGCAACCGGTTCGCCAACGGCGGGGATGAAGTAGTACCAGCGCCGGGTGGGAGTGCGATGGGGCTCGAAGCGCAGAATGCGGTAGGCGAGCGGGTCGCGCTTGTGGTGGTCATAGAACAGCCAGCCTGGAATGCCTCGCGCGCGCAAGGCGTCCTGAATTTCCGCAAGGGGAACCATCTACTTCACTCCTCCCATGAGTTTCGTAATCGGCCTGGCAAAGACGGCGAGCAAGAGTCCGGCGATGATGGCGAACCCGCCGACGGCTCCGAACAGGGACGTGAGCGGGAGCGAGGTGTAGAGGCCGGCCATGCGCCCGCCGAGGTAGTTGCCGATGGAAATGGAAAGAAACCACACGCCCATCATGAGGCCCGCTACGCGGGCAGGCGCGAGTTTCGTGATGGCGCTCAGGCCCACCGGGCTGAGGCAGAGTTCGCCGAAGGTGTGGAGCAGGTAGGTGGCGGTAAGCCAGAGCGGGCTCACCTTGGCTCCGGTGGCGGCGAGGCCGGCGGGCACGATAAGGACCAGGAAGCCGAGGCCGACGAAGACCAGGCCCCAGGAGAACTTGGTGGGGCTCGAGGGTTCGCGGGAACCCATTTTGATCCAGATCCAGGCGAACACCGGGGCGAGGGTCCAGATGAACAGGCCGTTGAGGGACTGCATCCAGGCGGCGGGGTACTCCCAGCCGAAGATGCGGTTGTCCGTGCTGTTGGCGGCGAAGATGTTCAAGGTGGAGCCGGCCTGCTCGAAGACAGACCAGAAGAGACAGGATGCGGCGAACAGCACGCTGATGACGATGAGCCGCTTGCGCTCGGTGGCATCCCAGTCGCCGGCGGTGAAGAGCCAGCCGAAGAATGCGACGGTAAGGAGGAGCAGGCCCGTTCCGCCGGCCTCATTCAAGCCTTTGGCGGTGATGTGGAGAATTCCGGCGGCATCGGCGGCCAAGGCGGCGATGAACAGGGCGGCGATGGCTCCGAGGCTTTTCCAGAGCAGCGCCTTTTGCCGCGCATAGTCTTCGGCGGAAGTTTTCACGGGATGCAACCCGGCCTCGCCGAGGAAGCGGTAGCCGTACAGATACTGGGCAACGCCGACTACCATGCCGACTCCGGCGAGGGCCATTCCGGAGCGCCAGCCGTAGCTGCGCGCGACCAGGCCGCAGAAGATGGGCGCGAAGAAAGCGCCCATATTGATGCCCATGTAGAAGACGGAGAAGCCGGCATCGCGGCGCGGATCGCCCTGGCGGTAAAGCTGGCCGACGATGGTGCTGATGTTGGGCTTGAGCAGGCCGGTGCCGGCAATGACGGTTACGAGGCCCGTGTAGAAGACGGCTTCGCCGGGGACGGCGAGCATCAGATATCCGGCGGCGATGATGATGCCGCCGATGAGGACGGAGCGGCGCTGGCCGAGAATGCGGTCGGCAATCCAGCCGCCGGGGAGGCTCACCATGTAAACCATCGCCGTGTAGAGGCCGTAGATGGCGCTCGCCTTCACCACGTCGAAGCCGAGGCCGCCGCCGGTGGTTGCCGCGGTCATAAAGAGGATGAGCAGGGAGCGCATGCCGTAGTAGCCCCAGCGCTCCCAGAACTCGGTAAAGAAGAGCGTCGAGAGTCCCCGCGGATGACCGAAGAATCTACGGTCTTCGCTGGGCGATACCGCGGATACGCCTGCCCTCATTTGCGTTCCTTCCGCCATTCGATCTTTGCCTGCAAGTCCACCACTCCGGCGATCTCTTTCGGATCCACGACCGTGAACGATACCACATCATCGAGCCAGTCCTGGCTGTGGCCGTCGGCATGCTGCGTGGCTACGGTGAGAGTGTACTCATGCCTTGCCAGCCAGCACTCGAAGCTGAAGTCCAATTCTAACAACTCGCCTGGAGCGAACTCGCCGAGCGAGACCTGCTCCACGCGGGTGTTGGTGCCGTAGACGTCGATACCGAGGCGGTTGCGGATGAGCAGGCCGACCACCGGTTCGCGTGAAGGGGAATGGAACGAGGCTTGAAGGCGGATGGTGATGCGCTCGCCGCGCATCACGGCAGTAGTACGAGCGCCGGATGCATTGAGGATACAGATGTCCGTGATACGGCTGACGCCGTCGCCGTGGCGGAAACTGCCGCCGAGGGCCGGCGGTTCTCCGTTTGCGGGCAATTGGGCGCGCTGGCGCTCATGGACGAGGCCGACGTAGCGGTTGACGACATCGCGCGGCGATCCGATGGCATCCATGCGGCCATTGAGAAGGAAGACGGCGCGGTTGGAAAGCCGCTTCACGAGGCCGAGGTCGTGGGAGACGAAGAGCGTGGTGACCTTGCGGGCTTTCAGTTCTTCGAACTTCTGAATGCAGCGGCTCGAGAAGATGGCATCGCCCACGCTGAGGGCTTCATCGACGATGAGGACATCCGGTTCGACGTGGATGGCGGTGGAGAAGGCAAGGCGCACGTACATGCCGCTCGAGTATTCTTTCACAGGGCGGTCAATGAACTCGCCGATTTCGGCGAAGGCTTCGATCTTGGGAAAGGCTCGCTCCATCTCCTTGCGCGAGAGACCCATGATTTCGCCGCTGAGGAAGATGTTTTCGCGGCCGGTGAATTCGGGGTTGAAGCCAGCGCCGAGTTCGAGCAGCGCCGCCACGCGGCCTTCGGCGCGGACCCGGCCGCTGGTGGGTTGGAGGATGCCGCTGACGATCTGGAGGAGGGTGCTTTTGCCGGAGCCGTTCGGCCCGACGACGCTGACGATTTCGCCGCGCTCGACGCCGAAGCTGATGTCCTTGAGGGCCCAGAAATCGGTGTGGCGCTTGCCGGAGGCGGGAAGCGCTTCGATCAGCCGGTCGAGGGGGCGGCGATAGAGGCGGTAGATTTTCGAGACGTGCTGAATGAGAACCACAGGGGCGAAGGTTTGACTATAGCGTGCGGAGTTGAGGCGCTACAATCGAGGCATGGAAAAGCAGACTCTGGTTGCGGTGGAAGAGTATCTCCGGACCAGCTACGATCCCGATGTGGATTACGTAGACGGCGTCCTGGAAGAGAGGAACATGGGCGAAACAGAGCACAGCGTCTTGCAACGCGAACTGATCCATTGGTTTCTAACGAAGTATCGCTCCAGAGGTCTATTGCCCAATCCGGAATTGCGCACTCAGGTATCGGAGAAACATTTCCGGGCGCCGGACATATTGATTGTCGAGGGCAAGATGCCTAGAACAGGTATTGTTACTACTCCGCCGATTGCCGTGATCGAGATCCTATCGCCCGAGGACCGTCTGGTTAGAATTCGAGCGAAGATGGACGACTATCTCCGCTTCGGGGTGCGGCATTGCTGGCTGGTTGATCCGCTTGATCGCCGGGCGTGGGAATACACGATCGATGGCGCTCATGAAATAAAAGACAGGATTCTCCGGTCCGAGGCTCCGGAATTCTCGATTGATTTGCCGGAGATCTTCGCCACGATCGATGAGATGACCGAAGGATAGGGGGCGCTACAATCAAGGGCATGGCGAGGCAGACCCTGGTTCCGATCGAAGAATACCTCCGGACCAGCTACGATCCCGATGTGGACTACGTGGATGGCGCCCTGGAGGTGAGGAATTTGGGCGAGTTCGAGCACGCTTTGTTGCAGGCGAAGATTACGGCCTGGTTGGATGCGCAGTGTTTATCCAAGCGTCTCTTCGCGGTCACGGAGGCACGGGTTCAGGTTGCGCCGTCGCGCTTTCGAGTCCCCGATATTTGCCTGACGAGAGGCTGGCCCAAGGGTGGCGTCATCACGGAACCGCCGCTGTTGTGCATCGAGATTCTTTCGCCCGAGGACCGGTTGGGGCGGGTGGAGGCGAGGATCCGGGATTTTCTAGATTTCCTTGTGCCGGCAGTGTGGGTGATTGATGCCGTGCAGCGGCGGGCGTGGAGCTATACAAAAGCAGGGGTTGAGGAAGCCGCCGGCCTGACGCTTACCGCGGGAGAAGTCAGTCTCCCTCTACAGACCATCTTTGCGTCCATCGACAGCATGCGCTGAAGCTACAATCGAGGCATGGCGAAGCAAACCCTGGTTCCGATCGAAGAATACCTCCGGACCAGCTACGATCCCGATGTGGATTACGTGGATGGCGCGCTGGAGGAGAGGAATTTGGGCGAGACGGAGCACGGTGGACTTCAGATGATGCTGATCGTGTGGTTCCACACGAGGATGGCTCAAAGGAATGTGATCGCTTTTCCGGAGACGCGGGTTCAGGTTGCGCCGTCACGCTTTCGGGTCCCCGATATTTGCGTGATGCGAGGCTGGCCCAAGAGTGGCGTCATCACGGAACCGCCGCTGTTGTGCATCGAGATTCTTTCGCCCGAGGACCGGTTGGGGCGGGTGGAGGCGAGGATTCGGGATTTTCTTGCATTCGGTGTGCCTGCGGTCTGGGTGATTGATCCGATGCAGCGGCGGGCGTGGGCGTACACGGAAGCCGGGGTTGAGGAAGCGGCAGGGTTGGTGTTGAAGTCTGAGGAGATCGTGCTCGACCTCAGAGAGATCTTTTCGGAAATCGACAAACTGCGCAGTTAGGCGCGGCCGAGGCGGTGGAGGACGCGGGTGGCGGCGCGGACGCCGTGATACTGGGCCTCCTCGACGATGGACATGCCGCTGAGGTCGGAGTTGGCGAGCACGATATCGCCGCCCCAGTCGGCGAGACGGCGGCGCTTGCCGTTCCACATCCAACCGGTGACGGGACGGGCCATGGCGTGGCCGAGGCGCAGCACATCGATGCGCGCGACGCACTGGCGGATATCGGGGTGGGCTTTTTCGAGATCGTGGAAGATGGTCTCCTTCCAGTAGCTCCAATCCTTGTCGAGAAGCAATCGGCGGTTGGCGGCCGGGGTTCCTTCGGCGAGGGACCAATAGTAGGTCCAGACGCTCTTGTCGATGAAGGAGCGCAGGCTCTGGTGGGTGGCGACGACGTAGCCGAGGGCGGGGGAGTCATAGATGACGTTGTCCCAGGCGAGTTCGGTGTTGCGCTCGCGCGGCAGACGGTCGAGGGTGAGGTTGGCAGTCATCCAGGGGGAATAGACCATGCCGGAGGTGTCGGGCGCCGCGTCGAACACATAAGGGAGGAGGAAGGTGGGAGCGGCCCAGATGACGGCTTCCGCCTGGTATTCGGCCTGTTCGGTGAGCACGCGGATGTGGCGGCCCGTGCGCTCCACGTGATTCACCATGGATGCGGCGCGGACGAACTTTCCCAGCTTTTCGAGCAGGCGTTTGGCGAGCCAGCCGTTACCTTCGGGCCAGGTGAAGGGTCCCTTTTCGTCGTGCTGGCGCGAGGCGAAGTAGTGGACGCCGGCCCAGGCGGAAGTGTCGCGGGCGAGGGCCCCGTAGTCATCGCGGCAGGCGTAGTTGACGTACCAGTCGAGGTAAGGTGAATCGAACTTCTGATCGCGGAGCCACTGCTCGAAGGGGATATTATCGAGCGGAGAGGGTTTGCCTCCGAGTTCCAACGGGATGGAGAACTGGCCGGTGGCGGCAAAGGCGGCCATTTGCTCTTCGAAGCGGCGGAATTGTTGACGGTGTTCGCGCGTGACGCCGATATCGGGCTCGATGCCTTCCTGCCAGCGTCCGTAGAGGAAGAGACGCTCCTGCGGGGAGTGGCAGAGGTGCCGTTCGTTGAAACGGCCATCCTCGATGAGTCCGAACTCCTCGCACAATTCACGGACGAGAGCGGAGTTGCGGTTGGGAACGGGCAGGTAGTGCGCGGCCCAGGGGTAGGCAGAGATTTCGTTTTCGCCCCAGCGCGAGTTGCCGCCGGCCTGGCGTTCCAATTCAAGGATAACGAAGTCCGAAAATCCTTTTTTCTGAAGCCGCCACGCGGCGCTGAGGCCGGCCATGCCGCCGCCCACGATGACTACGGGTATACGGACCTGCTGTTTGGGGGCGGGGAATTTCGCGCGGTCGCGCAGTTTGTGGCCGAGGAGGTGGGAGTCATCGACGATGCGGCCTTCCACGCGACGGCTGGTTTTCGGCGAAAGGCCTACCAGAGCCGCCGAGAGGAACCGGCGGCGGTTATTTCGCAACGGCCTGCCACTCTCGCTCATAGTACCGGACCAGCACTTGATCGTTGAGGCGGTTGGGCTCGGCGGCGACGGGGCCCATGTCGACGGGGAATTGGAACAGGGATGGCAGCATGGCCACGGTGAGGAAATGGAGGCCTTGCGGCAATTGCGTGGGCGGCTGGTAATCGCGCGTGCCCGCGAGCATGAAGCCCCACTCGCCAAAGGAAGGCACGTAGGCGTGGTAAGGGTAGACCTTCAAGCCGGCCTGTTTCATGGTTTCCGCGATGGACCAGAAACTCTGGCGGGCGAACAGGGGCGAAGTGCTTTGGGCTACGGCAAGGCCGCCTTGGCTGAGGTGTTTCGCCATGAGGCGGTAGAAGGCGGTGGTGTAGAGCTTGCCGAGGGAGTAGCTGGTGGGGTCAGGGAAGTCGATGACGATGAAATCGTAGACGCCGGTGTTCGAATCGAGCCACGGGAAGGCGTCGGCATTGATGACCTTCACCTTGGGTGCGGTGAGGGAGCCCTGGTTCAGCCCTTTGAGGATGGGATGGGTGGAGAACAGGCGGGTCATTTCGGGGTCGAGGTCAACGAGGGTGATGCTTTCGACGGCGGGATACTTCAACAGTTCGCGGACGGCCAGCCCGTCGCCGCCTCCGAGCACGAGCAGGCGGCGCGCTCCGGGTACGGCGGAGAGACCCGGATGGACGAGAGCCTCGTGATAGCGGCGCTCGTCGCGGGAGCTGAACTGGAGGTGCGAGTTGAGGAAGAGCCGCAGGTCGTCCTTCCACTTGGTGAGAACAATTCGCTGGTACTTCGTGGTGCGGGCGAAGATCACTTCGTCGGCATAGAGGGCGCTGTCGGCGATGTCGAGGATGTGGGTGGAGTAGGCCATTCCGACGCCTTGGGCCGCCATGACGAGCAGGCAGAGCACGCGCAGACGGAGGACGCCTCCGATGCGGTCCTGGAAGAGGAACGTGGTCCAGAGCGCGACGGCGGCGTTGAGGATGCCGAAGAAGATGGCTCCGCGCACGAGGCCTAATTGGGGCACGAGCCAGAGCGGGAAGACGAGGGAAGCCCCAAGCGAGCCGAGGTAGTCGAAGGTAAGGACCTGGGCGACGAGGTCGCGGAATTCGAAGCGGTCTTTCAGGATTCGCATCATGATGGGAATCTCGAGGCCCACCAGCACTCCGATGAGCATGACCAGCACGTAGAGCAGCAGGCGGAATCCCTGCGTATAGGCGAAGGCGACGAACAGGATGGTGGAGGAGAACCCGCCCACCAGGCCCACCATGAGTTCGATGGTGATGAAGCGGGTCACCAGCCCGCGGCCGATATACTTCGACAGGAAACTGCCGATGCCCATCGCGAAGAGATAGCTGCCGATGACGGTGGAGAACTGGAGCACGCTATCGCCGAGGAGATAGCTCGCCAGCGTACCGGCCAGCAATTCATAGATCAGGCCACAGGCGGCGATGAGGAAGGTCGAGATGAGAAGAAGGAACGCCAATGTCGCCTAGTGGACCGCAGCGGCAATGATGATGCACATGCCGATGGACATAGCGCCGACGAGGATCGCCAGCGCGACATTCTTTTCCTCGACAATCTCCTTCCAGAGCGCATAGGGCGTCAGTTTGTCGACCACCGCGAATGCGACGATGAAGATCACGATGCCCAGGACCGCGAAGATCAGGGCGTTTAGCAGGAACCCGGGATGGAAGTCCGCCATAGTTTTATTTCCCTCCGTAGTAGCGGCCAATGCCGCCGCCGTAATGCGAGCGCCAAGCGCCGGGGTTATCCCGGATGGACTTGGGCACGTTCCGCACCTCGTTCACCCGGTCGAGACTCCACCCGCGCCATTGCGAATATCCCACAAAGCTCGCGATGAGCAAGCCGTAAATGGAAAACAAAGATCGTATCATTGCCGTGTGTCCTCACCCGCCAGAGTAGTCGCTCTCGGCCCAACGCTTCTGTTCGAAACTGCCGCCGCGCACCGTTTTCCAGATGGGCGGAATCAAGAGGAGAACAAGACCGATGAAGAAGAAGGACCAGGTGGTGACGTCGCGGACGACCTGGATCTGGTAGCGCATCGAGTTGACGGTGGAGCGCGCGGCGGCGGTGTCCATCTCCGGTTCGATGCGCAGGTAATACCTGCCGGCCGGGATGGAGGGCAGTACGACGGATGCCTTCGAGCCGCCCTCGGTCCAGGTACCGTCGCTGTCGCGGCCGTGATAGTAGCTCACCTGGCGGCTGAAATCGTAAGCGTCGGCGGTGCCGGCGTTGATCAGGGCGAGATTGAAATAGGCCCAGTTGTTGTCGAGGTCAGTGCTCACCTTCACCTCCACGTCGGAGATTCGCCCGGGGAGTTCGAAGACGTCCGTCACGAAGGAATTTTCATGTGTTCCCAGGACTTGCTGGGTGAATGAATACCGCTGGGAGAACACTGTTTTACCGGCGTGGAACAGCATGGCGGTGAACTGAATGAAGATGAGGACGGCCAGCCAGACGAGGAAGCGTTTCCAGGCGGCGCCTATCTGCCCTCCGGCGGGAGATGGCTGATTAGCGAAGACGCCGGCGGCGTTTGGAGGCTTCCCCTTGAGGCCGAAGCTCTGCCAGATGACGGCGCCGGGTATATATTCGCCGAGCGACCAGACGGTTTCATCGCCTGTCTGCTCGCGGGAGAGCATGCGCGGAGGGGCGATGAAATCGTCGCACTTGGCGGATTCGCCGACGTGGACGCGCCAGGGAAATTCGCCCATCACGTAGATGGTGGATGCCTGGTAGCCCTGGAAGTGGCGGTAAGTAGCGCCCATGAACTTCGCGGCCGGGCGCGTTCCGCGCTTGGCGGATTGGGGCAGCGCCTGAAGGATGGCGACGTCGTTCCAGTGGCCGTTGTATTCGGTGAGGTAGCGGAAGCCCTTGTAGGGGTTGAACAGGACATACTCGCTCCAGTGGTAAGCCACGCCATCGGCCATCATCTGGCGCACCTGCATTCCGATGACCTCGTAGAGAGTACCGTTAAGCTTGCCGCGCGTGCCGAGCGGGATGAGGGGGCGGAAGCGCTCCTTGGCGCGGAACTGCTCAATCACCTGCAAGCTGGGGGTGGTGGCGTCGAGGACACTGAGGCATTGGATGCAGACGACGGTGAGCGTCCGGCCAAGCCCGCGCACTTCGACCGTGCCGCCGCAATTGGGGCAGGCGAGCGATCGGACTTTGGGCATCGGCCGTGGTTGGGTGCTCATCTACCAGCCTTCAAATTCGCGGATGTTCCGCAGCCCCAGCGAATCGAAGCTGACGAACTCGCCGATGAACAGCAGCGGCGGGGATTCGCTGTAATCAATGGTTCCGAATTGCGCGGAGTTGTTGCGCAGGTCGGCGAAGACCATCTCGGACTTGTCCCAGTATTCGAAGGGCAGTTCGCCTTCGACGCCGAGGTAGCGGGCGCGGTTGACGGAGGTGATCTCGAAGGCAGCCGAGTTCCATTCGATGCGCGCGCCGCGGTAGGCGTTTCCCGGGTCGGGCAGGGGTTTCGTGGGCTTGACGAGCGCGGAGACGGCGTACTCGGCCATGGCGTCGGAGAGCCAGAGGCTCTCGCCCTGTTGGGTGACGCAATGCCATTCGTTCCAGTAGCCGAGTTCGTACTGATAGATGATCCGGCCGACGACGCGGAAAGACTTGTTCTTGTAGATGCCTTCGGTGAGGAGTTGGATGGGCGAGATCTCAGGGGGCAGGTCGGCTACTTCGCCGACTTTTTTCAGGTCCACATCCTGGCGCACGAGAATGGAGTGGCAGTAGGGACAGGTGGTCTGGACGGCGCTCGAGAACTGGAACTCCACCGGAGCGCCGCAGTTCGGACAATTTCCCGCCGGCCGGCTCATGTTTTCCTCATGCGGCGGGCGGCAGTGTGCCGTAGGGCCGCTCAATTCTTCTCACGCGCACGCTTTCGGCTCCGAACTCGCGGGAGAGAATGAACACATAGTTGAACTCGGGCCGCGGCCTGCAACTGAACAGGTTGAGACACAGCGACCCGTGCTCGGGGAAGGTGTGACAGGCGAGGTGGGATTCGGAGAGCATGGCAAATCCGGTGTATCCGCCCGGTTGCGGGAACTCGTGCCACTGAGCGGGAGCCACGGGATGCAGATCGAGCACGTCGATCAAGCGCTGGAAGAGTCTTTCCAGACGGTCCCGGTCCTTCAGCGCGTCCGGCAGGCAACCGTACGCGTCCACGATCCACTCGCGGCCTGTCATTGACTTGTATAGCGTACCACCAGCGGGGCTATCCTTGGGCGCCGCCACAGTTGGGGCAGAATTTCGCTCGCGAGGGCATGGACGTGCCGCATTCGATGCAGAATTTCGTATCTTTGCCGGGGGCGGCGGCTCCACCTCCCGCCGCCGGGGCCGCGGGAGGAACAGGAGCGGGGCCCACGGAGGGGGGCTGTGGCTCGCCGGCCGCGCCGGGCATTCGAATGGCTCCCATCATGGTCTGGGCCATGGCCAGGCCGGCTCCGAGTCCCGCGCCGATGCCGGCCGCTCCGCCGCCTTCGTTGGCGGCGGCGATGGGCATCGATTGAGCCACCTGGAACTGCGTGTAGCGGCCCATGTCGCCGATCATGTTCATGCCGATGCGCTCGTCGAGGCGTTTCTGCAACTCTTCGGGCAGGGAGAGGTTCTCGACGACGAAGCTGTCCAGGTCCATGCCGAGGCGTGTGAACTCGGGCTTGAGGTGTTCGGCGATTTTCTGCGCCAGTTCCACCTGGTTGGCCGCCATATCGAGGAAGGGGATCTGGCTTTCGGCGAAGGTATCGGTCATGCGGCCGATGATGGTGTTGCGGAGCTGGCCTTCGATGTCGGCCACCTGGTAGAGTTCGCGGGTGCCGCTGACGTTGGTTTGAAAGGCGCGCGGGTCGGTGACGCGCCAGGCGTAGATGCCGTAGGCGCGGAGGCGGACGGCACCGAAGTCCTTATCGCGCACGGTGACCGGCGTGGCGGTGCCCCACTTCTGATTGACTTGAAGGCGCGTGGAGAAGAAATAGACGTCGCTCTTGAACGGGGACTGGAACATCTTGTCCCAATTCATGAGGTTGGTGAGCAGGGGAAGGGTCTGCGTGCTGAGGGTATACAAGCCCGGCCCGAATACATCCGCCATCCTTCCTTCATTCACGAAAGCGGCCATTTGCGATTCGCGCACGGTGAGTTTGGCGCCGTTCTGGATTTCCATGTCCTGCATGGGGTAGCGCCAGGCGAGGATGCCGTCTTCCGGCTCCGTCCAGTGAATGACATCAATAAATTGCTTCTTGAGGAAGTCTTTGAGTGACATCGGGCCTCCAGCCAAAGTATACGCCAACAGGGTGACACTTGTTCCCGGAATCGGCCGGATGGCGGGCAAGCCGGGTTAGCATGGTTGCATGACCCGCCGCCGCTACCTATCCACCGCGATTGCCGCATCCGCGGGACTGCCCGCCGCCCCGGCCGAAGGGCTGATCCGGCCGAAGGCGCTGAAGCCCGGGGACACCGTGGGTCTCATCACGCCATCGACCTATGTGTCGGACCCGGACCGGATTGCGCTGGCTGAACGGACGGTACGCTATTTCGGGCTGACGCCGAAGTTCGGGAACAACGTGAAGCAGAGGGAAGGGTATCTGGGCGGATCAGTGGAGGAGCGGCTGGCGGATTTGCACGCCATGTTCCGGGATCCGGAGGTGAAGGCGGTGTTCTGCATCCGGGGCGGCTACGGATCGGCGCAATTGCTGGACGGGATCGACTATGGGTTGATCGCGGCGAATCCGAAGATTTTTTTGGGATACAGCGACATTACGGCGATGCATCTGGCCATCCGGCGGCAGGTGGGGATGGTGACGTTTCATGGGCCGGTGGTGCTGTCGCGCTTTACGGGATATACGCAAGAACATTTCAAGAAAGCGTTGTTTGAAACAAAGCCGCTGGGAGTGTTGGGGAATCCGCCTGGAGAGGATCCGCTCCGTCCGGAGCATACGACACGCACCATCCGTGCGGGGCGGGCGCGCGGGCCGCTGGTGGGGGGGAACCTGACGCTGATCAGCACGACTCTGGGAACGCCGTATGAGATCGAGACGAAGGGCAGGATTCTGTTTCTGGAGGATGTGGACGAGCAGCCGTACAGTATTGATCGCATGCTGACTCAGTTGCGGCTGGCGGGGAAACTGGAGGCGGCGGCGGGGATCGTGTTTGGGGAGTGCGCTGATTGCCGGCCGCGGGATTACAAGCCGTCGTTTGAATCGAACTTTTCGCTGGGAGAGATTCTGGACCGGATTCTCGGGAAGCTGAAGACGCCGGTGTTTTCGGGGCTGACGGTGGGGCACACGGACGATCAATTGACCTTGCCGTTGGGGGTGATGACGACGCTCGATGCGGATAAAGGGGAGTTGGTGGTTGAGGAGGCGGCGACGGTGTAAGCGGGTGTCTATGGCGCGGTTGTGAAGACTCGCGTGGAGGCGATTCGCGCACCGGCCTGGAGTTCAATCAACGCGGTATCGGCGTTCAGTTGCTGGGGGAGGCGCGCGTTGATTTGGGTTACGGCGTTGAGAAGCCCTGGGGATGTACCTGCGTAGAGTACCTCGGCTGCGCGGTAGTTGATCCTGACGGTACAGCAGGAGGTGTTTCGGGCTTCGGGGGCGATCTTTCCGGCATCGGCGTCCATCCATCCGGTCCCGGTTGCCCAAAAGCTGATCACGGACCCGGCCTTCGCCGGATTGTCGCGGGAGTTGACGGTTCCGTCTTCATTCAGTGCCGCGGCGTAGCGGCCATCCGGGCGGGAAAAGATTTGTGGCACGGTGGGAACGACCGTGACAGGGAAATCGGGGAGGGACACGCCGCCGGAAGTGACACGCAGCGTGGCGCTGGTTTGGTTGACGATGCCGAACGGGACCGCCACTTCAATTTCGTTGCGAGCCTCGGCAACTACGAAGGCGGGAAGATCGCCGATGGTCACGGTGGGTGAAGGGCCGATGTCTGGCCCGTAGACAACGATCAATTCACCGGGCGCCAAGTATGGCGTGCTGACCGCGCCCGCCGCGGGGCGGAGGGCGAAAACGCGCGGCGTGGGGGGGTGGAAGGGAGCGATGGTGGAGATGGAGCCAAGCCAGCCCGCGACATGGAGCAAGCCGTCCGGATCCGCCGCGATAGACTGTGCCACTGTCCCATCGGGGAACCGCGCCGAGTATCGCAGCGCGGAGCCATCCGCCTTCAGGCCTGTAATGAACTCCACGCCTTCCGACCAGCCGTCCGGATTAGGGAAGTCAGGTGAGACGGTAGCTCCGGTGACCCACACGACTCCGTTCGTGTCAACGGAGAGACCGCTGATAATCTCCGAGGCTCCTCCGCCGAGATAGGTGGCCCAGACCATGCCGGAGCCATCGGATTTCAGCCTGGCAACGAATCCATCGGTCTGCGGCGGATAGTTCGGAGGCGGCACCAATGTTTTGGAATAGACCGGCTGGTAGGCGCCTTCGGATGCTGGGAACGTATCGTCGTTGGTCTGGCCGGCGATGAGCACTTCGCCCGAGCGGTCCACGGCGATGGCGGTGAGGGTGTTGGCCGGCTCTTGAAAGGGCGCGATGGTGAAGCTGAGGGTCCCGAGGTAGGTCAGGTAGGCGAGCCCGCTGCCATCCGCTTTGAACTTCGCGACAAACGCTCCCACTCCCTCCCGACTGAGCGCGCCGGGAGTGGTGGGGAGGTTTGTAGTGTTCGTATTGCCTCCCATGACGATGTTGCCCGCGCTATCCACCCCAATGGAATTCGCGTTCGCGCTGCGGGAGCGGGTGAGGCAACTGCTCGCTGTGAGGCAACCGATCGAACTGCCTCCTATGAGGCCGGCAAGGAGAACGCGGTCTGCTTGCGGCGGCAGCTTTGCAAAGAACGCGTAGTCGTCGCGCCGCACTCCTCCGTCGGCCGGAGGGACTTTGCGAAGCGATTCCGTCGCTGGGAAATCGGAGGCATTCGTCGATCCGGCGAGGTAGATGTTGCCGGCCGAGTCGAAGGTGACGGCATTTATCGAAGTGCTGCCTTTGACGCCTCCGAAGTAGGTGGAGATGAGCACCTGGCTTCCATCAGGGCTGAGCTTGACCAGAAAACCGGCACGGCCAGGGGACGGTGGGTTGGCCTGGATAGGGTTCCGCACGGGAAAATCGGTCGAGGAGGTTTCGCCCACGAGATAGATGTTCCCATGGGAATCGAGGGTCAAGTCGTGAACAAGGTCCATGCCGCCGCCACCGAGGGAGACGGTGAAGACGGTATTGCCCCTTTCGTCGAGTTCGCTGACGAAAGAACGTGAAAAGGTGAAGCCGCCCGCCGATGGGCCAGGAACGAGGATGGAACCGGCAATCAGCGTGTAGCCAGATTGTGTGGAAACCACCTTCGCAATGCTGTAGTGCTGCTCAGTGGCGAGGAAGGCGGTGTATTGGGGAACTGCCTCGTTCGGAACGGCGGCGTGTATCGCCATTGGCCAAAACAGCAGGAATGCCAAGCGAACAAGCATCACTTCAATCTTATTGCCTTGGCCTCACCCGCTCAACTGCGTCATTTTGTGTTGGATGGCGAATTTGACGAGACCGGGGACGTCGTGGATGTCCAGTTTCCGCATGAGGCTGGCGCGATAGGTGTCCACTGTCTTGGGGCTGAGGCTGAGGCGGGCGGCAATTTCCTTGGCGCGGATGCCTTCGACCAGAAGCGAGAAGACCTGCTGCTCGCGGCTGCTGAGGTTTTCAATGGGATCGCAGCGCTCGATGGGTGGAGGCGCGAAAAGCTTGGTCAGTTCGATGAGGGGAGTGACATAGGTGCCGCCGCGGAGGATCTGCTTGAAGGCATCCTCGATCTGGCGGGCAGAGCCGGATTTGAGGATATACCCGCTGGCACCGGCGCGGAGAGAGTCGAGAACTGTCTTACGGTCCCCGCGTACGGCCATTACGATGACCCTTGTGGCGAGCCCATATTGGCGGGTCCGCCGGAGGATCTCCATCGGCATCAAGCCGGGCAGATTGAGATCAAGCAGCAGGATGTCGGGATTCATCCGCTGCACCACGCTCCAAGCCTCGTCTCCGTCGCTGCAGCGACCGAGGACTTCACAAATTCCTTCGCAAAGGGCGCAGATCCCTTCGCAGACCAAAGGGAGTTCATCCGCAACTATAGCTGTGACCATCTATGCATACACAGTTCCGTGAGGAGGAGAATATTCTCAACCAGATTGCACCGGGCGTGTCAGAAGCTCGCACAGGGCCCGCCGGCCCTCACCGGCCGGCGAGGTCCGTTGTGCGTAGTGAGTTGCTCAAAAGCGCAAAGGGCACGTCCCGTGCCCCCAAAGTACGAGGAACACCGCGATGATTCGCGGCGCGGGCGGGCTCCGTTTTGCGCGTGTTCCTTAGAAGCGCAAAGGGCACGTCCCGCGCCCCCAAAGT